>ENA-OOMY01000019-OOMY01000019.1-viral-metagenome-genome-assembly--contig:-NODE-19-length-17095-cov-6.810702_pt1 | contig 17095 bp, 25 predicted proteins | sample MGYA00245307_ERZ501076 | MGnify/ENA primary metagenome ERZ501076 (study PRJEB25959, sample SAMN05341323) | viral metagenome | host: human-associated | place: USA: California | collected 2014-03-27 | study... | reverse complement strand
CCCCCCCCCAGACCAACCCGGAGAAGAAACTGGAAAAAGAAACGGTAGCAGCTCCGGGGAAGATGAGCAGGGAAGAAAAAAGTAAGATTATTCGTCCGTTGATCAAGAAAGGCTTGAAGAATAAAGAGATTGCTGAGCGCACAGGAATTCCACTTGGAACGGTCAACGGTTTATCAGGATCTATCAGGAAAGAACTAAAGAATCCGGCAAAGGTGGAAATGATTAAGTCCGGAGATAACTCTGACCGTCATAAATGCAGGACATGCCAGTATCGCCACAGTGATGCAGGTGGTTGTGATTACTGTATCCATACCGGTAGGGAACGTGGTTGTGATGTGGAAGTGTGCGATAAGGCAGTAGTAGGAGAAAGATTGACGAAGATTTAGGAGGCTGCAATGGACAAGAAAGAATATGACGAAATAGAAGAACAGGCAAACAGGTTACAGAGTGAAGCTGGTAGAAGATGCAATCAGCAAATAAAAGAAGTTAACAAATACCACGAAGGATACATTCAGGGAGTGGAAGACTTGCTGAAAGTTATAAGGAGGCGATAGACAGCTATGAGTAAAATTCCAAAAGAAATAGTAGACAAAATCGAGCAGAGAAATAAACTTAACGAAGAAATAGAGACATAGTGCAAAGAACATCTTGATATGGATGGAATGGATTCGGATTGCGCCGATATTACAGATCATCTTGCCGATATAAGGACAATAGAACAGCATTGGATATAATCTATGAACTGATTAAGGCAGATATGTTAGAAAGCAGGTTGTCATAAATGAATAATACAGAGCTTATAGAGCGTTTGGTGGAACTGGAACGTTCAATGGTTGAAAGAAGAGATGTTGATGTAAAAGCATTTAAGGAGAAACAAAGGCAAGAGCTTGTAGATTACGAGCTTAAGAAAACATGGGAATTAAACGGATATAGTCAGGCATTAGTAGATGTCACAGATATTTTGAGAGGAGAATCACAAAACGACGAAGGAGTTGAGGACGATGCTCATTAAATTAATATATAAAATCCTGAAAAAACTTATTGATAATTGCGATAAATTCTACTTGGAGGAAACAGATCCGGACGTGATAGAGGCGAAAGAACTTCTTGGTAGAGTGGAAAAAGCTATGAAAGCAAAAGGAGATGATGCTAATGCACATCAGTAAAGACTAGCGCCTCGATGCTATATCAGGTCGTGACCAGATGGCAGAAAAGCCACCAACGGAAGAAGCGAGCAGACGCTTCCGGACACCGGCATGCTACAGCATATTGGGATATCTGGCAAGGCAGAAGGCGAAGAGGAACAAGATTGATACAGGGGAGGAGATAGGACGTGGAGCAGGAAGTGAAAACAGAGAGCGAACAGAAGAAGGAATACCTCCGGAGCTATAAGGATCATGTGAGAAGGGTCAACCGGATTTCGGAAGAAATCAAGGAGCTACGTGAAATGATGATGTCCACGAAGGCGATTAATTATGACGGCATGCCTCATGGATCCGGAGGGCAGGGAGATCTGTCCGGAGAGGTGGCACGTATCCAGGGATTGATTGATGAACTCAAGAGAGAACGTGGACTGAGGATTATGACGTATCAGGACATTGCAAGGAGAATCAAGAAGCTTAGATCAAGGAATGAGGATGATGTATTGTTCTACCGGTATATCAAGGGTATGGAGTGGTATGAGATTGCAGAAATCATGAGTTATTCTGAGAGGCAGATTCACAGGATCCACGGAAAAGCATTGGCTCATTTCCAGCTTCCGGAAAAAGATGTCAGTGAATGTCAGTAGTACATGTGGTATTATGATATCGTCGAAAGACGAACGGAAAGACGATTTCCAATTTTTCAATTTCCTCAAGAAGTACATACAAAACCTAGAAGGAACGGCTTGGCAACAGGCTGTTCTTTTGTTGCATAATGTCGTATTTTGAGATATTATGAGGGTAGGTTTTAGGTACGGGAGGAAACGAGGATGCAGGATGCAATTGAAATATTTGGAAGAATGAGTGATGATTTGAAAGGTGCAATAATAACAGCTGTTTTTACGTCCATAGTTTCTATAATCGGATTTATTTTAACGAATAAGAATATGAGTAAAAATTTGAAAAATGAATTAAAGAAAGAAAAGACGACGTTACATATTCAGAAAATGTCAGAAATGCCATATGCTATATTGATCTTAATGGATAAAATGATAAAGAAGCCCGAATCTGAGGAAGTTTTAGATGACTTTAGAAAAATTATGAACACTGTTTGTGCGTATGGGTCGAAAGATGCAATAAAAATTGCTTCTGTCATGCAGAGTGAAAATTATAAAAATCAGAAGAATAATGTTAACATGTATAGGATACTATCTTTCTATTCGTTGCTTGTTACGCAAATTAAGTTTGATGTGACTAATATTGTAAACAGTCCAGAACTTTGGTTTAAGCTCAAAATAAATGATTATGATAAAATGCGTGATGAAATGATTAAAGAAAATAATAAGATTGTAGACGAACTAGATCTGAATGAAGATTTTAAAATCTAGGATATTAATGTGAAGATGGAATTTTAAGCACTCTTAACAGGGTGCTTTTATAATGCAATAAAACAGGAAAGAGAGAGGTGGTGACGTGTCAGATGTAAAAGAACAAATTAAAAATGATTACTTATCCGGTGTCTCTCCGAAGAAATTGTCTGAGAAGTACGACACCAGTCTGAATACAATAAAGAGCTGGATCAAGCGTTACAGCTGGTCAAAGCTCAAGAAAGAACGGGGTGCACCTTCTAAGGTTGAGGGTGCACCCTCTGCTGTACCCGTAAAAAGAAAACGGGGAGGACAGCCAGGGAACAAGAATGCAACAGGTCCACCGGGAAATAAACATGCAGAGAAGTTCGGGTTCTTTTCCAAGCACCTTCCGGAGGAAACATTATCCATTATTCGGGAGATGCCGGAAGATCCGTTAGATGTCCTGTGGGATCAGATACAGATTGCTTATGCTGCTATTATCCGGGCGCAGAAGATCATGTATGTCCGTGATCAGAATGACAAAACTAAGGAAATGACCTTGGATGGAAGTGAAGCTACCGGATATGATGTACAGCAAGCCTGGGATAAACAGGCGAACTTCTTAGCGGCTCAAGCGAGAGCTCAGAAGACTCTTGAGGGAATGATTAACCGGTATGAGGATTTGTTGCATAAGAACTGGGACTTTGCTACAGAAGAACAAAGAGCTAGAATTGAGCAGATTAAGGCTAATACAGACAGGTTAAAATCTGGTGGAAATGATGATGGAGAGGACGGTGTGGTGATTGTCAACGACGCGCCAACAGGTGAAGATATCGGACATTGTGATACCGAAGTATCTGGCAATATTCAACAACAGGAAAGTTAAGCACATCATCCTGACTTCCGGACGTGCCGGCACGAAATCCAGTTACGCAGCCATTCGGACAGATTATCAGATTGTATCAGATCCGCATGGTTCTGCAGTTGTTCTTCGTAAACACCACAATAAGCTACGGAAGACTGTGTACAAAGAAATGATTCGAGGAATCAACCGCCTCGGTATTTCTAAGAAAAAATTTGCGATTACAAAGTCTCCAATGGAGATTACGTACAAAAAGTATGGCACCACCATTTATTTTTCCGGTTCAGACGGCATTGACGATACCAAGGGTATTATCGATGAGGATAAACCAATCAAGCTGGTAGTGTTGGATGAGCTGACGGAGTTCTTCGACGATGGCGAAGGCGAGGATGAGCTGAGCAATATCGAAGCGACATTTGTCCGAGGTAACAGTAGCGGATTCCAAATGATTTATTTGTATAATCCTCCGAAGAATCCAAATGCACCAATCAATCAGTGGTGCAAGAAGATGGAGAAACGTGAGGATTGTATTCATATCCACACGGATTACAGAGATGTTCCGGTCAGCTGGCTTGGACAGGCGCTGGTTGATTCTGCAGAAGCTATGAAGCGGGCAGATGAAAAGATGTACCGCTGGGTATGGCTTGGACAGGCAGTCGGTGTAGATGAGCTTATCTATTACATGTTTGGAGACCGGCACAGACAGAAGCCTGATCTGAACAGAAGATATGACAGAATTTATATTGGCGGTGATTATGGTCAACAGAATGCGACGACATTTGAAGTATTTGGACTTGATACGTATCGAAAGAAATTTCCAGGACTGGGAGAGTATTACCATAGTGGCCGTGAGACGGGAAAACAGAAGAGTCCGTCAGAATATGCGCAAGACTTGGTTGAGTTCATGAATGAATTGCATGAGCAGTATGACAACCGGGTCTTTTATATTTTCCTTGATCCATCTGCAAAAGGGCTTGCGGAGGAAATTAGACGGGCGACCAGAGCAGTGAGCCTGGATTATCAGGTATTTCTAAGAGATGCTGAAAATGATGTGGCACTTGGAATCAGCCGTGTGCAGAAAGTGCTGAGTTTTGACATTATGAGCGTATCCCCAAAACAGGAATATGCAGTAAGTGAGTTCGGTACTTATGAGTACGACAAGAAATCCATTGAAAAAGGTAAGGAAGTACCTGTAAAAGAAGATGATCACTGCATGGACGCAATCCGATATTGTGTTATGGGAGCTTGGAAGAGGTTGAAATATTGGTTGCCGAAAGACGAAACGGAAGAAATAGATGTATGCGATATTAGCAGGAAGGAGGTAGAGGACGATGAATATCTTTAATTATTTCAAAAAAGCTGGAATCGATACGATAGATGCATCATTTTACCGGAAGATAGCAGAGTGGGTGTCCTGGTATGAAGGAAATGTCAGAAATTTCTCTTTTTACAAGGTGTATGGCGGACGTGGAACATATAAGCGCTGCCGGAGAAAAAGTATGGGAATGGCAAAGAAACTGAGTGAAGATATTGCTGATCTCCTGCTCAATGAAAGGGTTACAATTACTCTGGACGATGAGGCTACGCATAATTTTGTGCATCAGATCCTTGATGATAACCGTTTTCTTGTTATGGGAAATGATTACCAGGAACGGAAAGCATTCACCGGGACGGTCGCATATATCCCGTATTTGGACAACGCTGAAATCACGGAGGAAGGTACAGTGATTTCCGGAAAGATTAGCATCAATTATGTGGACGCACCGAACATTTTTCCAGTCAGTTGGAACAACGGCAAGGTGACAGAATGTATTTTTGCATTTCCACATACCGTAGCGAGAAAGAAATATGTCCAGTTGCAGTCGCATCTCTTAGAGAATGGTGAATATGTAATTAAAAACACAGTGTTACGGTGTGATTCTGGAAGCCAGGAGGGTACGGAGTTACCTGAGAAAGAGTGGAAACAGTTAAAACCATTCAAGGAGCTTGCAAAAGAAGTAAGAACGGGATCCAGCGAGGCGCAGTTCGTGATTGACAGGCTGAACATTACGAACAATGCTGATGAAAACAATCCGATGGGTGTTGCAATCTTCGCAAATGCAATTGATACGCTCAAGAAGCTGGATATTGAGTATGATTCATACTGCAATGAATTCGAGCTTGGAAGAAAGCGTATTTTTGTACGTCCGGAGATGTTGATCAACGCAGATGGGACACCAGCATTTGACCCAGACGACAGTGTATTTTATGCACTCCCGGAAGATGATGCAAATGGAGAAGGACTTTTGAAAGAAATTGATATGTCTCTTCGGGCAGAGCAGCACAGCAAGGCAATCAATGATGATCTGAATTATCTGTCACTAAAATGTGGATTTGGCACAGACCGATATCAGTTCGGGGCGACTGGAGCTAAGACAGCCACAGAGATTATTTCGGAAAACTCAGATATGTATCGAATGATTAAGAAGCATGAAATACTTTTGGAAGATGCTCTGAGGCAGTTGATTCAAATTATAATCCGTCTGGGAATGGTACTGGGTAATACATTGAATCCTGAATGCGAGATCACGATTGACTTCGATGATTCAATTATCGAGGATAAAGAGACTGAGCGGAGCAGAGACCGTCAAGATGTCAGTATGGGTGTCATGAGCCTAGCTGAGTATCGTGCTAAGTGGTATGGAGAATCAGAAGAAGATGCTGCTAAGAATCTCCCAGAGCAAAATCAGGTGATGGAGTAATATGAAAGATGATTACAAGAATAAGCTTGCAAGTAAGATTGCTTCCAGGTATCAGGATTTGGAAGAGCGTATCATGCAGGATATTGTCCGGAGGATTGTGAAAGCTGGTGAAATAACCAGTACTGCAGATTGGCAGATTAACCGGTTACGGATTTTGGGATATTCCTCCGAGGATATTGAGAAAGAAATCAAAAAGGCGCTCAATGCTTCTTATCCGGAAATATTCGAGTTATACGACAAGGTGATCAACTGGGAATACGTCCGGAATAAGGAGATATACGAGCAGATCAACGCTAAGTACATACCATTCGAAGAGAACGGACAACTCAAGCAGATTACAGAAGCAATCATTGACCAGAGTTTTGATGATTTGGAGAATGTGACTAATTCACTCGGCTTCTATCTGGACTACGGCAATGGTCAGAAGGTATTGACGCCACTTTCTCAAGTGTATACCAAATACCTTGATGCAGCATGTTACGATATTGTAACTGGTGCATTCGATTACAACAGTGTGTTGCGTAGAGTTGTGACACAGCTCACCAACAGCGGACTCCGGCAGATTGATTATTCTTCCGGGAGAGCTAACCGAGTTGATGTGGCTGCAAGAAGAGCCGTAATGAGTGGTGTTGCAAAGCTTACGCATAAGATAACCGAATATCATATGGAACAGCTCGGTTGTGAATATGTGGAAGTAAGTTGGCACGCTGGAGCGAGACCTTCACATTCTGTGTGGCAGGGAAAAGTTTACAAATGGAATAAATAACACTTGACTTTTCGTGGCTCAATAACTATACTTTAATTGTGGCACAAAAAAGTGAGGTGAGTGATATGAGTCCACGAACAGGAAGACCTAAGATAGATAAACCAAAGACAATAGAGGTTAAAGCGAGAATTGATGAAGAAACAAATGAAAAATTGATGAAATATTGTAAAGAAAATCAGTTAAGCAGAACCGATGTTGTAAGAATGGGGATTGAAAAGGTTCTTGAACACAAATAGAACGTTGCCACGCTACCAACGAAAACAACGTTCTATCAAACCGAAGGAATCCCTTCGTGAAATATTTTAGCATGCTTTGGGATTCCTTGCAATGAGAAAGCGAGGAGAATAAAATGCAGTTACCAGAAACAGTAGAAGTAAAAGGAATGAAAGTTCTTACGACTCGGCAAATAGCTGAAGCGTATGGAGTGTCTAAGGATAAGATAATTTACAATTTTAACTATAATAAAGACAGATATGTTCTTGGAAAACACTATATTGAGGTGTTTGGGGAAGAATTAAGGAGATTGAAAAGGACATGTGAAATTCAAAGCTCCTTCAAATACGCCAAGACATTGTATCTCTGGACGGAGAAAGGCGCTTTACTCCATGCAAAATCCTTGAACACGGATAAGGCATGGGAAGTATATGATTATCTGGTGGACTTTTACTTCCATGCAAAGGAAGAGCCGAAAGAAACGAAACCTGTTCCTGTTGAGATGAAGCCAGTTGTGAAGAAAGAGGAGCAGAAGCTTCCGCAGATTGACAATCCTATCAGAGTATTTAAAGTCTTACTTCAAGTGGCAGAAGATAGAGGCATTAAGGTATCCTCATATCCATTTAAATGCTTTGACAGCAGATTACACGGTGACACGATTGGTATTAGAACCGATGTGACAGTAGAAAAAGCATGTTACGAACTTGCGTGGGAGTTGTCTCATTCATTTATTCATTACAAAGACGGAGATATGATTAATAGTCCGCTGGCAAAAGATTATAATGAACAGGCAACACGGGCAGCGGAAATGATTTTAAAAATCTTAAATGTAAAAATGAGCCAGTTATAAAAATAATTTATTTGTTTAAAGAGGGAGTCTTGTTTAGGCCCCTCTTTTGTTGTGGAGGGGGGTGACGCGAGCATGGCAGATTATCCAGACTTTGTCAGTAGTACAGGTTATGGGACCGGTGAAGGATTAGGAGGTTGGAACTGCTACCATTGACATGAGTATTATCCGTTCTTTCCAGGAATATCACAGCGCAACTGGTCTGATGATTGGCTGGAGGAGCAGAACCGGAAAGAGGCAGAACCTAAGTCATTTGACGGCAAAGAATATACTTTGTATGAAGCCAAGCAGAGGCAACGTCAGATGGAAACAGCTATGAGAGCGCAACGCGAGAAAGTGCGATTACTGCAGCATGGTGGCGCTGATCAGGATGAAATTATTCTGCACAAAGCGAAATATCAAGGGCAGCTTAACGAGTATTCCCGGTTCTGCAGGAAGATGAGTCTCACGGAAGAGCGTGAGCGTATTTATCTGGATATGATGGGAAAGATTGCTACGAACAACAAGAGCCAGAATTCCATATTCCATCCAGAAATGGTTAAGAACGCATCGAAAGACGTAGCTCAGTATAAAAGATACAAAGAAGTTCTTGGAGATTCTGTTGGTTCACTTGCTAAGTTCGGGCAGGTGAAATATAATGATAGTGAACAGTGGGAAAAGCTTCAAAGTAAATTTTTCGCATATCTTGAGATTAACAAGAAAGATTGGTCGGAAGAATTTAAGAGTAAATCAAAACAGGCATATGATAGATTCAGAGAGCAAGGAGAAGAATTATCAGTTCATGCTTTGAGTCGATTACCAAGATTAAATAAGCCAGGATATGAAGTGATTCACGAAGAAGATGTGCTCGATCTAATAAAAACTATGCCGAATTATTCTGAAGGAGAAGAGAAAATGATTTGGTTCAGCCCAAGCAAACAGCTTGTAGTTATAAAAAATAAAAACTCCGGTGATATAGTTAGTATTGTTCGAAGAAAAAATAAAAAGGAGGAATGGACGGATGCAGGTCTTTAGAAAATATATGAATTATATAAAGGATTTTCTTGAAAATACTCCGGAAGATATATATGAGTTTTCTATTATCCTTGAAGATGCATTAGTTGATGAGTACGATGCAATGCATGCGGAACAGCCGAGAGCAACTGAAATATTGGCAGAAGAAACCCCAGACATTTGTGCATCAGCAGAACCGGGAATGAAACCAGAAGAGATTGAAAAATTTAAACGTGAGTTGGAAATTGAATACAACAAAGCGTTAAAAGCAGTTGTGTAGTTACCACCAGTCGATATGACCGGTGGTATTTTTGTACGCATTTTTAGGAGGTATCATGATAACTGTAACAGTAAAAGATAAAAAAATTAGCATGTCTGGTCATGCCTGCCGGAAAGATTCCAATGGTATCGACCGGGTATGTGCGGCAGTATCAGCTCTGACATGCAGTTTGATCAATTCGTTAAGAGATCTGACTGATGACAGAATCCGTGCAGATACAGGCAGCGGTATGATGGTAATTGAATGGGAGAATCTTTCAGATGGTGGAAAACTTCTGATAGATTCATGGTTCCTGGGACTTACAGATATCAACCGGGAATACAATTGTATAGAATTTCAGTAACAAGCACCCGAGAGGGTGTTTTTATTATGTCCAAAACGTGAAGACAAGAAAAGCTCGGGAGCCTGTCGAGGCAAAACGGAGGTAAAAAGCATGAAATACAGAATGAATTTACAGCTCTTTGAAGACGGCACAGGAGCTGGCTCTGGTGGACAGGGTGGAAATGCCGGGGCTGGAAACGGCGGTCAGGGATCCGCTGGGAGCGCATCCGGAGCGCATAATACCGGAACATATACCTATGAACAGCTGGAAGAGATTGCGAGCGCGAGAGTAGAGCGTTCAGAGAGAACAGCACTTGCAAATTTCTTTCGGACGCAGGGAATGACAGAAACTGAGGTCACACAGGCAATCAATAATTTCAAAGTAGAACGTGCTGCCAATCAGCCAGACGCTGCAAAGCTCCAGAAGGAGCGTGACGATGCTTTGAATGAGGTGCAGCAGATGAAGAATGAAAAATTCTTATCTGGGAAAGGTGTGAAATCAGAAGATCTTGATTATGTCATGTTCAAGGTATCGAAACTTGTAGACGATAAGACAACATTTGAGAAAGCTGCAGAAAGATTCCTGAAGGAGAATCCAAGATTTGCAGGTGGTACGAACAGTTATCGTATTTCAACATCTGCAGGGAACACTTCTGAGGGTTCTGGTGGAGATATGAACGCTTCCATCAATGATCGTATCCGTGCTGCAGCAAGAAGATAATGGAGGTATAAAATGAATAAAAACAGAATGAATTTAAGAATGTTCCAGGACGATGTGAATATTATCGACCGTACCGGAGCAGAGTCCCTGATTCCAACCCAGGAAACAAAAGAAATTATTCAGGGTACAATTGTGCAGTCTGCAGTACTGTCAAGGGGACGTAAGCTGGCAAATATGACAAGCAAGCAATACAAGATGCCAGTTCTTGATATGCTGCCGATTGCCTATTTCGTAAATGGCGATTCTGGACAGAAAAAGACAACAAAGCAGGCATGGGATAAGAAATTTATCATTGCAGAGGAAATTGCGGTAATTGTACCGATTCCAGAATCTGTATTAGATGATTCAGACTATGATATTTGGGGCGAAGTAAAACCAAGGGTCACAGAGGCATTTGGAAATAAGATTGATGGAGCTGTACTGTTTGGTAGCGATAAACCGTCTACTTGGAGAGACGATGTTGTTGCGACAGCCACAAAAGCTGGATCCGTGGTAACACTTGGCTCAGCGGATCCGCTGTATGACAAAATCATGGCAGAAGACGGTGTGATTGCGAAAGTCGAGAATTGTGGATACATGGTCAATGGTCACATGGCTGATATTTCCATGAGAGCGAAGCTTCGCGGGCTGAAAAATACCAACGGTGATCCGTTGTTCAAAACAGATATGCAGGGTTCTACACAGTATGCACTGGACGGTTCTCCAATGAACTTCCCAAACAATGGGTCATTTGATAAGACTAAGGCACTGATGATTTCCGGAGATTTCTCACAGCTTGTATATTCCATCAGACAGGATATTACATTTAAGTTGTTTACTGAGGGTGTTGTTCAGAACACAGATGGATCTATTGCATACAACCTGATGCAGAATGACATGGTTGCACTTCGTGCAGTAATGCGTCTTGGCTGGGAGATTCCAAACCCAATCAATGCACTTGCAAAAGATAAAACCAAAAGATGTCCGTTCTCAATTCTGAAAGCAGGGGAGTAGGAGTAAATGTACGCAGATTATTCATATTATGCGGATCACTATGGCGGGGATATTCCCGAAAGGAATATCCATCTGCTGAGCGCAGGGCTGAAGCTTATATCAGGAAACTGACTTATGTCAGAGGAGATATTTTTGCAGTTGAAAATACTGCGGTAAAAGATGCAGTGTGCGCTGTGGCTGACGTGTATTATTCCTGCAAAAAGAAGCAGGAAGCAGGTACGGTCAAGTCTGAGAATAACGATGGCTACAGTGTATCATATGCGGTAGAACAGGCTGATGGTCAGACAATGGAAGAGCTGATTAGAAAGAAAGCGTATGAAGCTGCATCTACATATTTGCTTCCGACCGGGTGGTTATCAAGAAAGGTAGGGTGTTGTCATGCTGACGAATGCGACGATTACAATCTATAACCGGAAAACCGGCAGTAAAACCACCTTTGACACCTGGAATCGAACGGTAATCCGGGGCGTGCATGTGTATGTGGACCATAAAGTATCTGCAGGTGATTCCGGACTGAACAGCGCAGAAGTGTACAAGATTCGTATTCCTACAGATGTGGAGAATGCAGATCAGTATCTTCCACCAGAGGAATATGTGAAGAAAGATAATCCGGGAGATTGCTGGACGATTCAGCTTGATGATCATATTGTTCTGGGAGAATGTGACAAGGAGATTGAAAAGCCAGCAGATCTCACCGATGTACGATTGAGACACTGTAAAGTGTTGTCCTGGTCAGACAACCGCTTCGGAGGGCTCCCGCATTGGAGAATAGGAGGCGCTTAAGATGGCATCAAAGAAAAATTTCAGCATTACGACTCCAAGAGGAAGCGTATTCACAGAGGTAACGGCGAACGGTTCTGTCCAAGCGAGGCTTGAATGGAATCCGTCATTTGCCCGGACAAAAGCAGAGAATTTTTCGAAAGCTCAAGAGTTTGTCGATTCCGAATGCCTGAGATACATGAATCCGCTCACGCCAAGGAGAACAGGTATGATGATTAAGTCAGCAACACTTGGAACTGTGATAGGTTCTGGATCTATTGAGTACCTGACACCTTACGCCCGCCGGCAGTATTACGAGCATAAGTCTAAAGCGAGATGGTTCGAAAAGATGAAGGCAAGCAACAAGGAGGCTATTCTGAAAGGAGCAGAGCAGATTGCAGGACGGTAAGAAGCCGATTATCCAGAGTATCCGGGATTATGTTATGACATATCCAGATATCGATGACCGGAAAATTAATATTGATTATCTTGGCAATGGAATGGAATATTCTATAGACCAATTGGGGCAGATCCTATTTATAAAAGATATGTAGATGGGAGCTGCTTGAAACAATTCCAGTTCGCATTCACTTCGAAAGAAGCTTATGATGGTGACGCCAGAACAGGCATTGCCAACAGTGGTTTTTATCAGGATTTTGCGGAATGGACAGAACAGAACAATTTAGACGATATCCTCCCGGAGCTGGACGAGCACGATGCTATACGGGTAGACGTGTTGCAGTCCGGCTATTTATTTAGCACAGAGGAAGATCTGGGGCGGTATCAGATGATTTGCAGATTGATTTATAAGTAGGAGGTACAAAATGTCAGGAGCAGATACAAAAAAGAAATTAGTCGGAAGACACAAAAGAGTGGCATTTATGGACGTTGCCGGTGATGGAAAGGCATATACCAGAATGACAGGATTCACGTCCATGTCAGAAAGTAAGAATGCAAGCGAATACAGTCGCCATTATGTGGACGAAGAAAGTGAGAGAACAGATGTTGTGGGATATGCCCCATCAAACGATTATGAATTTGACCGCTATACCAATGATCTGGTACAGCAGAAAATTGCAGAAATCACAGATGATGAATTACTTGGCTCTGATGCACAGGTAAGCATCGTTGTGGTAGATCTTTTTGATATTAAGGCAGATACACCGAATACATGTGTTGCTAGACAGCGTGATTGGAGCGTTGTTCCAGACAATTCAGGAGATGGAACTGATGCATTGATCTACAAAGGTAGCCTGAAAGCCAATGGCGAGAAAATCAAGGGTACCGCTACGACAACAGACAACTGGCAGACATGTACGTTTGCAGCGGATTAATAAAAAGATAGGAGAGTGAGCCGATGAGCCTTTTTAAATACGGAAATCTCGAAGTTGAGATTGATTTTACAGATGTTGATTTTTTAGAAAATCTGGATGAAGCAAAGAAATTAATGGCTGATGAAGCAGCACAAGTACCGAAAACCGGAAAGACAGCGGATATTATTCGCGCGCAGTGTCAGTGTTATTTTAACTTTTTCGACCGGGTGATCGGAGAGGGAGCACACGAGGAGATGTTCCAGGGTAGAACCAGCCTTAATTCATGTCTCGATGCCACAGATGCACTTCTTAAGTTCGAAAATGATGAGGCGCTTAAACTGAATGAGAAATATAGTGATTATATGGTTCAGCAGCATGGGAACAGGCAGCAGAACCGTAATCACAATAAACAGCATGGAAAGAAGCGCAATAAAGGAAATGTTAGTTATCCTAATGGTAATAGGTAGCATGCTATGAACATTCTGATTGATAAGTTCCCCGATACGGTATGCGTAAACGGGAAAGACTATGAGGTCGAGACAGATTTCCGGGAATGGATACGATTCACGAAGTTGGTGGAAGACGAGGACGTTCCGTGGCAAATTAAGTGCCGGCTATTATTGCAGTGGTATACAGATGGAATTCCGGACGATTTGGAAGAGGCGATTGAGGCTCTAGGGGATTTTCTTACAATGAGGCAGGATGGCGAAGAATCCGATGAGCCAATGCTTCCACCAAAACAAGTGTATTCTTTTGACGAGGATATGGTTTGGATTTACAGTGCATTTCGCGAAGCGTACGGAATCGACCTGCAGTCTGTTCCGTATATGCATTGGTGGGAGTTTCAAACGCTGTTCATCGGACTCCCAGACAATACAGAAATCAAACAGCGCATTTTGTATCGGAACACAGACCTCCGGGATATTAAAGATAAGGACGAGCGCAAGAGAGTGAAAAAGATTCAAGAGGCAGTCGCTCTCAAGAAAAAGAAGCGCAGGAAAATGACAGATTATGAGATTGGAGATATGTTCGCGTGATGAAACATATGATTAAGATCCCGACAGAACGAAAATGGTACAGATGTCCTTATTGTGGTAAGAAGTTATTGATTTACGAGGATACAGCCAAATGTAGTGGAGTGTATCTAAACTGTCGGGAATGTAAAAGAGAAATAAATATTAAGATTTAAAAGCACATGTGAGCCGTTGAGCCGTGCTATCAGAAAGGATGATAGTATGGCAGACGGATATTTGAATTTTGATACCAAGATAAATGAAAAAGGTTTTAATGAGGGCGTTAGCAAACTAAGCGCTCTCGGAAAAAGCGGATTATCCATAGTGTCTAAGGCAATGACTGGAGCTGTGGCAGCTGTAGGAACCGCTGCCGGCGTAATCATTAAGTCTTCACTTGGTGTTGTTGCGAATATGGAGCAACAGGTAGGCGGTGTCGAAACACTGTTTAAGGATAGTGCGGACACTGTAATCAAGAATGCTAACCGTGCATATAAAACAGCGCAGATATCTGCAAATGATTACATGTCTACAGTCACGAGCTTTTCTGCATCCTTGCTGCAGGGACTTGGTGGGGATACGGCTAAAGCAGCAGAGATTGCAGATATGGCTCTCATCGATATGGCGGATAATGCCAATAAGATGGGTACCAACATGCAAGATATCCAGAACGCCTATCAAGGCTTCGCTAAGCAGAATTATACGATGCTCGACAACCTAAAGCTAGGTTATGGTGGTACTCAATCGGAAATGATTCGATTGATTAATGATTCTGGAATCCTCAACGAGAAGATAAGTGATCTGGACAATGTCACATTTGACCAGATGATCCAGGCAATTCATGTAATTCAGCAGAATCTTGGAATTACAGGCACGTCAGCAGAAGAGGCCGGAGAAACCATTGAAGGATCTGTTAATTCTGCTAAGGCAGCATGGGAGAATTTCCAAGGCGGAGTAATAACAAGTCAAGAGCTTGTAGAAACATTTGGAACAGCAACTCAGAATATTCTCAAGAATCTTGGTGAGATAGTCCCAAGATTGGGAAAAACCGGACTTGAAGTTGTTGGGGCAATTGCTGATAAAATTGGCGATTCCGTTCCAGCGGCGAAAGGTTTTGCTGATGCAGTTGGAAACATTACTGATAAGCTCGGCAGTATGGATACCGGACAACTTGCAAACCTTGGTAAGATGTCCGCAGTTCTGATTGGAGCTGTTCCTGCATTTTCGTTGATTGGCAAGAGTGCCGGAACATTTTCTGATGTCCTCTGCGGATTGGGGGAGGTTAGCGGTGGAGTTACCGCTAAGTTTCAGAAGATTCCGGGAGGAATCAAGAGTCTTGGGACAAGTATGCAATCCGGGGCGAAGGTATTCCATAACATTAAGGATGCCATACTACTTCCGTTTGAAGATTTGTCTCCGAGTCTAACTAAGATATTTGGAAAAGTAAGTAGCTCCGTTAATTCTGGCCCACTTGGTAAGCTTGTAAATGATTTCGCAGAAATTCCAAAAGGAATTGCAGCTTCATTTGGAAAAATCGGACCTGCTATTTCCGGAAAATTTCCAAAGATAACAGGCGTTGTTAAATCCATTGGAAGTAGTATATCAGGAACGTTTACGACCATAGCGAATGGGGCAAAGGAATTTGGTTCATTGCTAGGAGGGGCACTTAATTCGGTATTACCAAAGATATCCGGATTTGCAAATAAATTCATAGGCTATCTTGGAGTAGCAGGAGATGCATTTGCACCAGTCTTATCAAAAGCAGCAAGTTTCGTTCCTCAGTTATTGGGATTTATGAATATAGCAGCGGTAGTTGCTCTTGTAGCCGTGGGGCTTGGCTTATTATACAGCCAGTTCGGTACACAGATAGACCAGATCCTGCTTATGATGCAGACTAAGGGACCGGAGGTTATCACTAATTTCTGCAATGGAATTGTAGCAGCATTACCGAATTTGATTGCGCAAGGCGCTACGATGCTGAATAACCTCATGCTTGCGATTACAGCAAATCTACCGGCAATTATTCAAGGTGGTATTGCAATTGTATCTACTCTGATTACAGGCATTGCGCAGCAGTTACCTACATTGATTCCAACAGCGCTCATGATGATTTTGACGTTGGTCAGTTCCTTACTGTCTAATGTTGGACAATTGGTAGACGCGGGCATTAACCTGTTGATTGGATTAGCGCAAGGCGTTGTGAATGCGCTTCCGCAGTTGATTGACAAGGCACCGACAATCATTGGACAGCTTGCAACAGCAATTATTTCCAATCTACCGAAGATATTACTGGCTGGAATTAAGATCATAACAATTCTGGGAACCGGACTTATCCAGGCAGTGCCACAGCTTATTAGTAAGATTCCATCGATTATCAGCCAAGTAAAGAATGCATTTACAAGTGTTGATTGGGGCAGCGTCGGAATGAACATCATTAAAGGAATTGCGAACGGGCTCAAGGGTGCCGCAGGAGCAATTGTAGAAGCTGCCAAAGGTGCAGCGGAAAGCGCACTGAATGCGGCCAAGAATTTCCTTGGTATCCATTCCCCGTCACGGGTATTCCGTGATCAGGTTGGAAAGATGATGGCTCTTGGAATGGGAATCGGATTTGAGCGGAATATTCCAGTCAAGTCCATGAGTACCGGAGTTCAGAGGGCAGTAGCTGGATTACAGAAATCCGTAGACATTGCACTGTCTGCAAGAACTTCTGATAAGACTGTAGGAGGTGTGAAGAGTATGCCGGGATTCGATAATAATGATATTGATTATGACAGACTGGAAAATC
>ENA-OOMY01000018-OOMY01000018.1-viral-metagenome-genome-assembly--contig:-NODE-18-length-17319-cov-6.072650_pt1 | contig 17319 bp, 15 predicted proteins | sample MGYA00245307_ERZ501076 | MGnify/ENA primary metagenome ERZ501076 (study PRJEB25959, sample SAMN05341323) | viral metagenome | host: human-associated | place: USA: California | collected 2014-03-27 | study... | reverse complement strand
GATCTTAGCCGACCAAGTAGATGACATCTTATTAGGTCAAACCGGTATGGCAGTAAGCTTCTATCCGAGTTTGAATGATGCGCAAAACAACACCAATGAGATTACCACCTTACAATACCGCTGTCTAAGATTAAGTTGTTGTTCACTGCCGTTTGGTTCCAATTCACACAAGCGATATTGCTGCCCGTGTTGCTGGTAATTACCGGCTCGGCCAATTGCTCTATCACTACATCAAAAGAATCCAATTGGTAACAACCCGTTACCGTGTTGGTTACTCTTATCCAATATGTACCGGTTTGTACTTGGTAAGTATCTAAGTTGGTCAGCGCGTTGGCTGAGTTGCCTGCTTCGGCATCCGCCTGACTGTTATAATAGAACTCTACTATGAATGTCGGTGCCGTTTGCGCTGCTCCTAAAATATCATCCACATAACCCGCTAAGCTTGGTTGCGCATTGGTTGGGTTTTGCGTGTACAACATCAAGCCGTCGTTCACCCCATCGTAATCACACTCCAACATATCAGCCATTACAATGTTGATCGTTGGTTTCGGATTCACCAAGATATTGAACTGTCCTACTACACTGCGACACGTGGTAGCATCATTAGTGATTTGAACATAAATCGTTTGCGGATTAGTAAGATTGGTATAGGTACTTGCATTGTTGATTGGAATGGTCAACGCGGCATCTTCATAGAATCTTACCGTATACGTTGGTGGTGTTGGGTTGTTGGCCATCAAGCGGTGATTTGACTGGTTAAGTCGAATACCTCAAAGCCGTCATTCACGCCCGATGGGTCTGCCTCACAGATTTGGTAATCAGCAATAGCAGCTACTGTTGGTAAAGGATTCACCGTGAGTGGTTGCTCTACTAGTACATAACAGTTATTTCCTAAATAATCCACACGGTTATTCTCTACTCTAATCCATACGCTTTGCTCATTCGGATCAACATCACCTACTAAAGCATTGGTTGGGCTTAGAATTGGGTTAACTTGGTTAATCGCATCCGCTTGGCTGTTGTAATACTCCAATGTTAAGTTAGGGTCGTTGTTTAAGATGTAAGCCGCATTCACCGTTAAGTTAAAGTACTCCAACATATCGCCAGGGTTGTTGTAATCACACTGTACACCCAAACTCGGTGGATTGGTGTTTGGTGTTGGAATTGGCAGTACCCTGATGTCTAAAGTTGTTACACTGTAACAACCCGCGGCACTCGTTACACGTACCCCTAAGGTTTGAACTGCCGGTTGAGTGTTAGTATAGTTGGTAAAATCGGCAATGTCACTCGCTCCTCCAACTTGTGCCAAAGCATATGTTGAATAGTAAGTCACAGTATAGCCTGATAATCCTTGGGTAATCATCACATCTCTCACTGTCAAATCAAAACTGTGGAACTGGTTATTCGGATTGGCATCATCGTCACACAAACTAAGTGGTGTTGGCGTGGTTAACAACAATGGAATATTGATGATAACATCAAACGATCCGATGTTGTAGCAACCCGTGTTGTTGTCTTCTACTCTAACCCAAATTTTTTGACTTGTGGTCACATAATTTGTAGCCGGAATAATTGGTGATGTACCTTGCTGTGCTGCCGTTGAACTCGTGTAATAAGTCACCGTATAATTGCTTGCTGCTAAAGGTTGTTGGGCTAAAACATCAGCTGTACGAACCGTTAAATCAACGCCTGTTACTGCATTTTGGGTATTGTTGTCTTGGTCACAAACTTCGATATTATCTAAATTAATCGGAGCAATCGGACTCGGATTCACACGTAAAACAATTGGCATTACTGTTACACAGCCCGTGTTAGGGTCAACTGCTCTAACGTAAAGCGTTTGGGTAAAGGCATACAAGTTATCATACAACACTGTAGTATCGATGGCTGAGCTACCCGTTTCTGCATCGGTAAACGTTTCGTGATAGGTAATAATGTATGGAGCTCCTTGTAATATATCTGTTGTTAAGGTATTCAAATCAAATCCGGCAAAACCATCCTGATTGTCATCGCAAATGGTGTAAGGTTGGGTTGGCGGTATAGGCGTTGGTAGCGGCACTACGCGAATATCCATAGTAGAGATTACATAACAACCCGTAATGCTGTTGGTGATACGAATACCCAAGGTTTGTACATAAATGTCTTGGTTTTGGTATTGTAAGGTGGTAATCTCATTGGTGTTGTTTTGCGCATCATTCAAACTCGGATAGAAGCTTACTGCCATACCGGTTTGACCTAATAAGATGTCATCTACTTGGTCGGCTAAGTTAAACACTTCAAAACCTACTGCGCCGTTGTAATCACACAAAGTGTATTGCGGATAGTTCGGCTGGGTGGCGTTTGGTAGCGGATTAACGATTAAGTCTAAAGTAACTATATCAAAACATCCCGTGTTGTTGTTCTCTACTCTAACATACAATGTTGTAGTAGCCGTTACATAGCCGGTGATGTTTCCGATAGCACCAATATCACCTTGAGCATCTCCCAAACTGGTGTGGAAGGTTACCGTATGAGTCGACGGGTCGATACTGCCCAAAATTTGCGGTACAGTCGTCGTTAAATCAAAACTCTCAAAGCCTACGGCTCCGGTGTAGTCACACAACTCGTAATCATCAGGCTCTGTAGCTTCAGGAGTTGGATCTACAATTAATTCCAATTCCACATAATTGGCACAGCCCGTTAAAGTATAGAATACTCTAACATATATCGTTTGGTTCCAATCGTTGATGTTTTCATAAGGGCTCGTTAACGGGTTCCCGCCTATCAAAGCATCTGTCGGTGTTTCGTGGTAAGTAACCGAAACCCCGGTTTGAGCGGAACCGCCTTGGATAGCCAAAGTAGCGTCTTCTAAATTAAATACACCAAAGCCATCGTTGTTCGGATCACAATAATGAAGTGCCGGCGGGGTCAAGGCCAATGGCCCTTGGGTAACTCTTAATAATTGGGTGGTAATGGAGAAACAACCTGTAGTGATGTTTTCTATTCTGATGTAAACCGTTTCATTGTCGGTACCTAAATAAGACAGTGCATCCAAAGCGCCTAATTCATTTTGAGCTTCTGCCAAAGAATTGTGATACGTAACCACAACACCTCCTGCACCTCCGGTTGATACAGATTCATTAACCGTTAAATCAAAAATAGCTTGGTTGGAAACTCCATTACTACATTGGAAAATAGGATCAGGCGTAACAGCAACCGGTAATGGATTTACAACCAAGAAGAATGAACTGATAGAGTTACATCCGGTAACCGTATTGGTAATAACAATCCAAATCTCTTGTGGGCTACCTGTATTAGGATATAAGTTTGGTAACGCTCCAGTTTGGGTTTGCGCATCAGACAAACTCTCATAATAAGCAATACTTACATTACCTTGACCGTTGGCTATCTCTGCATCTTTACTGTTTAACGTAAATATTTCCACGCCATCACCCGGATTAGTATAATCACACAATTCGTAATTGCTGATAACCGGATTGGCCAATGGCAACGGATTAACAATCAAATTGAAAGTGGTAGTGCTAAAACAGGCTGGTGATCCATTGTTGTAGGCTCTTACATAAATCGTTTGTAAGCCCGGATCGATATTACAATAAGGACTCGCTATCGCAGATCCACTAGTGGATGTCTCGAAAAACTCAACAGTAATGTTTGGATCGCCTCCCGTAATTTCAGCGATTTTTGTACTCAAATCAAAACCGCAATAAAATCCATCGTTGTTGTAACTGTCATCACAAACTACATAATCCGTAGGTGTGTTTATCGTTGGAGCAGAATTAATCGTAACCGTTGCCGAACCCGTTTGGGTTTGGGAACAATTTGTACCACTAGCATCTTGAACGCTAACCAAATCATAGGTAAAAGTACCGGTGGCTGTTGTAGGAACATTAATAATTAAGGAATTTCCTGAACTTGGAGCCGTAACCGGTAAACCACCATTAAGTGTATAAGTGAATGTGTAAGGCGCTGTTCCGTTAGCCCCTGTCAAAACAACTTGTGGCTCTGCATCATTTAAACATACTGATACGGTTCCGGCAATAGTTGCTGTAGGCAAAGGATTTACCGTAATAGTAGCAGTACCTGTTTGATTTTGTGAACAAGACGGTGTCCCTGAACTTTGAACATTCACCAAAGAATAAACGAAAGAGCCTACTACATTGGTTGGCGCAGCAACAGTAACACTATTTCCGGAAACTGTTGTTACTGCTGGTTGAGCAGTACCATTAATAGTATAATTAAAGGTATAAGGTGCAGTACCATTGGCACCGGTAAATGTTATGGTAGGACTTGTTGCATTTTGACAAACAGCAGTTGTTCCAGAAACTGTAGCAGTAGGTAACTGTCTAACAGTGATAGTAGCAGAACCGGTAACTAATCTTCCGCAAGTTGTGGTAGTATTTACAACACTTACCAAACTATACGTTGAATTGGTAGTAAGAGCAGGACTTGTCACCGAGTTGGTTCCGGTAGCATCTAAAACTATCGTTTGGTTCGTTCCGCCATCTACAGTGTAAGTTACCGTAGCATCCGGAGTTCCATTAAACGTAATTACTGCAGTTGAACCGGAACAAATAGTTGTAGAACCGGTAATAGTTGCCGTTGGCAAAGAATTAACTACTAATTGGAAAGTGGTAGTGCCGTAAGTTAAAGGATTCGCATTTTCTTCCAATCTTACATAAATGGTTTGGCCATTCGTTCCAATAACATTATTCGGACCAATAGCTCCTGTATCATTGTCGGCATCATTTTGTGTTAAGTGATAAGTAACCGTATAATCGGCTGCAGAATTCGTACCTAATACAATTGGAGTTTGAGGGGCAAAATTGAAAACCGCAGTACCACTCCCTAAACTACTTTCACATAAAGTTAAATCTGGAGGAGTAACCGGCGTTGCACTACAAGTATCGAAACCTACAGTAAAACTAAATACTGAAATACAACCACTAGAAGTTGGTCCATTGTCTGTTACAGATATAAAAACCGGACCTCCTGTCCCTCCGGGTGTATATAACGCCGGATTAGGAATAGAATTGTCTATGTTTTCAGCGCCGTTTTGGGTTGTATGAAAATAAACCTCAAAATCCCCAGGATTAAGACCGGTTCCATTAAAAATATCCGCAACAGCATCATTAAGATTAAATGTTGGTAAATTAGAACATTGTTGCAAGTTAACCGGTGGATTAATTGGTGGTGCTGCATAATAAGAAACAGTTGCACTGTCAGTAGCATTGGCCACACATCCTGGTTTATTAACAACTACCGTATATGTTCCGGGTTGAGAAACAGTTATTGATTGGTTATTTCCAGCTATAGGACCACTTGGACCAGTCCATGCATAAGTAGTTGCACCACTTATGGTTGCAGTCAAAATAGCTTGACCACCAACACAAATCACTTGATCATCCAGGGAAAGAGGACAAACAATATTACAGTCTGTAGCACCGGCACCAGCTTGTCCGGCATTGGTTTGAGTCACTGTAATATTACCAGCTTGACCACTGTAATTGGTTAATAAAACAACATATATTTGACCTACTTGAGCATTCGTTAAGGTGAAATTTTCTACTGCTGCTGCAGAAAAACTACAACTCACACTTGTAGTTGGATTAAGGTTAGCAGCGCCACACGTAGGTGTTGCAAACGGCCCCCATACAATGTAATCCACGTCAATTGGAGTTCCTCCGTTGGTCGCTTGCGAAATTTGAAAACTGATATTACCTGAAATACCAATTTGCATATAAAACCAGGCAGGATTGGGTTGAGAACCCAAACATTCATAATCGATGCCAGTCTCAGAAGTGGTACCGGTCGAATTCTGAAAGGTTAATGAGGATCCTCCGGCACAAAAAGCTTCAGACCCAGCACAATTCGCACCCTGCGAAAAGGCTGCTTGGATTGTAAATAAACTAATTACAAGTAAATAGAAGTAAATTTTTTTCATTACTAGTGACAATTTTTAGGCACGAAATATACGTATTTTTAGCAAATTATTAACGTTAAAATCAAATAATTTCAAATATTAACAGTATTGAGCTGCTTTTAATTTTAATTATTTATCTTTGCTACTCGATTTTTAATCCCAAATTAGTTACGAATTTAATGACAAAAAACGTGGTAAATAATGATGAATTAGGTGAAAACCACATCGCTACAAGTGCTCAAAATCCGGTAAGAAATGATGCCTTCGATTTAACAGACGAACAAAAAATTGAAGCCATCAAAAAAGATGTAGAAAGTATTTTAAATACTTTGGGAATGGATTTGACTGACGACAGTTTAAAAGGCACACCTAACAGAGTAGCCAAAATGTTTGTGAAAGAAATTTTTGGTGGATTGAATCCCAACAAAAAACCTAGTTCTTCTACTTTTAAAAACAACTACAAATACGGGGAAATGTTAGTAGAAAAAAACATTACGGTTTATTCTACTTGCGAACATCACTTATTGCCCATCGTTGGCAGAGCTCATGTGGCATACATCTCAAACGGAACTGTAGTAGGCTTATCGAAAATGAATCGAATTGTAGATTATTTTGCCAAAAGACCTCAGGTTCAAGAGCGATTAACCATGCAAATCGTTCAGGAATTACAACGCGTTTTGAACACCGAAGATGTGGCTTGCGTGATAGATGCCAAACATTTGTGCGTGAATTCCAGAGGTATTCGCGATATTGAGAGCAGTACCATAACCTCGGAGTTTGGCGGAAAATTCAAGAATGACACCACCAAACGTGAATTTTTAGATTACATCAAGTTAGAAACCAGTTTTTAATAGCCCGGATTGCAGTGAAAATCCTTTTTTAAAATACCGTAGTGGCAACGAAGGAATTTAAAAAAGATTGTAACGTAAAGCCGGAAATAGCTCCAGAATAAATGCAACTTTACAAAAATCATACGCTAAAAATTTACAACTCTCTTACAGGAGAAAAAGAACTTTTCAAACCGGTACACGAAGCAATGTCGGGATGTATGTTTGTGGTCCTACTGTATACAGTAATGTACACTTGGGTAATGTACGTACTTTCATGTCGTTTGATATGATTTTCCGCTATTTGCTTCATTTGGGCTATAAAGTGCGTTACGTGCGGAACATCACAGACGTAGGTCACATAGTAGATGATGTAGATGACGGCGAAGATAAAATTGCCAAAAAAGCCCGAGTGGAACAGTTAGAGCCAATGGAAATTGTGCAGCGATACACCGTTGATTTTCACGATGTTTTAAACCAATTCAATTTTTTACCGCCAAGCATTGAACCCACGGCAACCGGACACATTATTGAACAGATAGAAATTGTCAAACAAATTATTGACAAAGGTTTTGCTTATGAGTCGAACGGTTCCGTGTATTTTGATGTAGTGAAGTTTAACGAAACCCATCACTACGGGAAATTGAGCGGCAGAAACATCGAAGAAATGCTGGCCAATACCCGTGATACCGACGGACAATCGGACAAGAGAAATCCGCAAGATTTTGCCTTGTGGAAAAGAGCAGAACCGGAACATATTATGCGTTGGCCTTCGCCTTGGGGCATTGGTTTTCCGGGCTGGCATTTGGAATGTACTGCTATGAGCACCAAATATTTAGGCGAAACATTTGATATACATGGTGGCGGAATGGACTTGAAATTCCCACATCACGAATGTGAAATTGCCCAAAACGAAGCTTGTACCGGTCACAGTCCGGTAAACTATTGGATGCACGCCAATATGCTGACTTTAAACGGCAAAAAAATGTCGAAGTCAACCGGTAATAATATCTTACCAAGTGAAATTTACAACGGCGGCAGTCCGTTTTTAAGCAAGGCCTTCTCCCCTAATGTGGCGCGTTTCTTTATGATGCAAGCGCACTACCGCAGTATCCTTGACTTTTCTAATGACGGAATCTTAGCTGCCGAAAAAGGCTTTACCCGATTGATGGATGGCTTAGAATTGATTAAAGATTTGAAGCCGAATGCCGTTTCTTCAATTGATATTGCCACTTGGAAGCAAAACTGTTATGAGGCGATGAACGACGACTTCAATACGCCGATTTTAATTGCGAACTTATTTGAAGGCATCAAATATGTGAATTTGGTGAACGACGGTAAAGAAACCTTGACCGCTGCTGATATAACTGTTTTAGGCGAAACCCTCAAAAGCTTTACCTTCGATGTGTTAGGCATTAAAGATGAAAAAGCGGTTTCCAATCAAACGGATAAATTAGAAGGCGTAGTTGAATTATTGATTAACATGCGATTGGAAGCACGAGCCAATAAAGACTTTGCGCTTTCAGATCAGATTCGAGACCAATTGTTAGTCTTAGGCATACAGTTGAAAGACGGTAAAGAAGGAACAACTTTCAGCATACAATAACCATGTTGCGAAAGATACTCATAGCGCCATTATTATTACTGATTTGGTTCTATAAGATTGTACTTTCTCCGCTATTACCGGCTACTTGTCGTTTTCAACCCACTTGCTCCACTTATTTCATTGAAGCCCTAAAGATTCACGGATTATTTTACGGAAGCTACTTGGGTTTCAAAAGAATTTTGAGTTGCCATCCTTGGGGAAAAAGTGGTTATGACCCGGTGCCCGAAAAAAAGTGCTCACACTAAAGAAAGGTTAATTTTTTCTCAGTTAGAAACATTTAATTACTTTTACACTAAATCCCCAAAATAATAAATCATGGTTTGGAATCCTTCAGAAGGTATTGATATTGGCTTTTTCATCATTCGCTATTACAGCTTGATGTTTGTTATCGCATTCGGTTTAGGCTGGTATATCATGAAAAAGATTTATGAAAGAGAAAACGAGTCGATTGATAAATTAGACACTTTATTTATTTGGACTGTAATCGCAACGCTTTTGGGTGCGCGTTTGGGTCAAGTTTTTTTCTACGATTGGGAATATTTCCGAAACAATCCTACTGAGATTTTATTGCCGTTTAAATTCCACCCCGAATTTGAATTCACTGGTTTCCGCGGATTAGCCAGTCACGGTGCGGCCATTGCTATCATAATTGCCATGTATTTTTACAGTAAAAAAGTAATCAAAAGACCTATTCTTTGGGTGTTGGACCGAGTGGTAATTCCGGTAGCCAGTGGCGCTATTTTTGTGAGAATTGGAAATTTTTTCAACTCGGAAATCGTTGGAAATGTTACAGATTCGGCTTTCGGAATCAAATTTGTCCGCGATTATTATTCGGCCAAAGATGTGATGAACATCACTAAACTTTCCAATGTAAATGACGCCTATCACGCCATTGCCACTGATCCGCAATATGCCGATTTATTAGCTAAAGTTCCCATGAAACATCCGGCGCAATTGTACGAAGCCTTTTTGTACATATTTGTTTTCTTTACTTTGTACTTCTTGTATTGGAAAACCAAAACAGCTGAAAAACAAGGTTTGTTGTTCGGTTACTTCTTAGTAATGTTATGGTCTGTGCGTTTTGCGGTAGAATATGTTAAAGAAAGCCAAGGCGGTATCGAAGAAAGTTTCGGATTATTAAGCACCGGACAATGGCTCAGTATTCCGTTTATACTAGTCGGCATCTACTACATCTTTATGGCCGAAAAGCCAATAGAAGATGATTTATAAAATAAAAAAGTCCTGATTTAATCAGGACTTTTTTATGCTTCTTCGTCATTAACCTCCGCATGAGATTTGGAGTAATTGCGCCATTTCTCTATACAGTCTTTCATATCCTCAGGCAATTCGGTATCAAATCGCATGTATTCTTTAGTAACCGGATGTTCAAATCCGAGTGTTTTGGCGTGTAATGCTTGTCGCGGCAATGTTTTGAAACAATTGTCGATAAACTGTTTGTATTTCGTGAACGTTGTTCCTTTCAAAATCAAATCGCCACCATAACGCGCATCATTGAACAAAGTGTGACCAATGTATTTCATATGGACGCGAATTTGGTGTGTTCGTCCGGTTTCTAATTTGCAAGACACCAAAGTTACATAGCCAAATCGCTCTAAAACTTTGTAATGCGTAACGGCATGTTTCCCAACATCGCCTTCGGGATAAACGGCCATTTGCATGCGGTCTTTCATATGACGCGCAATATTACCTTCAATGGTACCTTCGTCTTCTTTGACATTGCCCCAAACTATAGCGATGTATTCCCTTTCGGTAGTTTTGTCTTCAAACTGTTTGGCCAAATGTGTCATAGCCGCTTCGGTTTTGGCAATAACCAAAAGACCGGAAGTGTTTTTATCGATGCGATGCACCAATCCGGGACGTTCACTCGAATTGAGCGGTAAATTGTCGAAGTGAAAAGCTAGAGCATTGACTAAAGTTCCGGTATAATTCCCGTGACCCGGATGCACCACCAATCCAGGCGGTTTGTTGATGACTAATAGAGCATCGTCTTCGTATACAATATTCAACGGAATATCTTCAGGAATAATATGATTCTCAAAAGGCGGATGTTCGAGCATTACCCGAACCACGTCAAATGGTTTTACACGGTAGTTGGATTTTACCGGTACATCATTTACCCAAATATTGCCTTTTTCGGCAGCTTGTTGGATTTTGTTTCGGGTGGCGTTTTCTATCAATTGCATCAAGAACTTATCGACACGCAACAAACTTTGACCCTTAGGCGATACAAAGCGATGGTGTTCGAATAATTCCTCTTCTAACTCGAAATTATCGTTGGTATTATTCATTTACAGGCATTATATCAGTAGAATCTACCGCAGTAGAATCAATAGTCGTATCATCAAAAACCACTTTTCCGTCGCCCAAAACCAAATCGATTTTAGAAGACTTCAACACTTTGTCGCCCGGTTTTACTTTTTTACCGTTCATGCGCATTTCCAACACCATATCTTTTCCTAAATACGGTTTGTAAGTGATGTTTCCTTCTTTTAAACCAACCGCTTCCAAAGTCGGCACGGCTTGGCGATACGTTTTTTCAATCAAATCGGGCACAGCACCATAGTGTATTTAGCGGCATTGATTTTTAAATAAATTTTTCTGCCTTCTTTCACTTTAGCACCGGCTTTCGGCTCTTGTTCTACTATGGTTAACTTTGGAAATTCGGGACGAAAATCAACCGTATCCAAAATGATGTAATCCAAATCTAAAGCATCCAATTTTTCTTCCGCTTGTTCAGCAGACAGTTTACTCAAATCCGGCACCGTAATTTCCTGACCGTGATTGGTTGTGTAAGTTATCCAATGAAAAAATAGAAAAGCTATTACAGCAAAAATGGCCATAGCGGCTAATACTTGGGCAAAAAACACCTTACTGGTTAAATATTGGCGTAAACTCATAAAGAAATATTATTTAAGCAAAGATATAAAAAAGATACGCTTCGCTATTAGAATTTTAGATAGGCCTTTCAGGCTTTTAGATGCGCTTCGCTATTAGATAGTTAGACACGCCTTTCAGGCTTTTAGATACGCTTCGCTTTTAGACAGTTAGACATGCCTTGAAGGCGTTTAGATGCGCTTCGCTATTAGACAGTTAGACACGCCTCAAAGGCGTATAGATGCGCTTCGCTATTAGATAATTAGAAAGAATAATATCTAAGAAGTCTAAAAATCTAAGAATCTAACAATCTAAAATGTCTAACAATCTAAAAATCTAAAGACATAGCCTTATCTAAGAAAAAAATGATAATTTTGTTTCTACTTTAACACCAACCTAACTCCTACTACTAATGAAAAAAGTAGCCATCATTATGGGCGGATATTCCAGCGAATATCAAATTTCTCTCAAAAGCGGCAACGTGGTTTATCAATTTTTAGACCAAAATTTATACAAAGGCTATCGCATTCATATCTTAAAAGACAAATGGGTTTATGTAGATGAACAAGACAACGAATTTCCGATAGATCGGAATGATTTTTCTGTAACAGTAAACGGTGAAAAAATCACTTTTGATGTAGTGTTCAATGCCATCCACGGTACGCCGGGCGAAGACGGTTTGATGCAAGCCTATTTTGAATTGTTAGGTATTCCACAAAGTTCCTGCGATTATTACCAAGCGGCTTTAACTTTCAATAAACGTGATTTATTGTCGGTATTGAAACCTTATGGTATTAAGACAGCGACTTCCTATTATTTAAATCAAGGTGATGAAATCGACGAAGAAGCCATCCTAAAAACAGTTGGTTTGCCTTGCTTTGTGAAACCCAACAAATCGGGTTCGAGTTTTGGCATCTCCAAAGTAAAAACCAAAGATGAATTGGCTTATGCCATTGTCAACGCCTACAAAGAAGACAACGAAATCATCATCGAAAGTTTCTTAGATGGCACAGAAGTTTCGGTTGGCGTGATCAATTACAAAGGTAACATCACCGTATTACCTATTACAGAAATTGTATCCGAAAACGACTTCTTCGACTACGAAGCCAAGTATTTAGGCAAGTCACAAGAAATTACGCCGGCCCGAATTTCTCCGGAAATGACTGCCAAAGTATCGGCTGTAGCCAAAAAAGCCTATGAAGTTTTAAAAATGAGTGGCTTCTCCAGAAGTGAATTCATCATCGTAAACGGTGAACCACATATGTTGGAAATGAACACCATTCCGGGTTTAACCACCGAAAGTTTGATTCCGCAACAAGCCAAAGAAGCCGGAATTTCGTTAACCGACTTGTTCACGAACGCTTTAGAATTGGCCTTAAATAAATAAAAGTTGTGGGTTGTAAGTTATAAGTTGTAGGTCATACAGCTTTTAACTTACAACTCACAACCTATAACATAACCATATGAAAAGAAAAGCAATATTTCCCGGTTCCTTTGACCCGATTACTTTGGGACATTATGATATTATTAAAAGAGGTGTTTCGCTTTTCGATGAAGTGATTGTGGCTATTGGTATCAATGCCGATAAAAAGTATATGTTTTCTTTAGAAGACCGAAAACAGTTTATCGAGGAAGCTTTTAAAGATGAACCGCGGGTTTCAGTGGTTACCTACGAAGGGTTGACTATTGATTTGTGTCGGAAACTGGATGCCGATTTTATCTTGCGTGGCTTGCGCAATCCGGCCGATTTTGAATTTGAAAAAGCCATTGCACACACCAATCGTAGATTATCTCAAATTGAAACCGTGTTTTTACTTACGGCCTCCAAAACTTCCTATATCTCTTCCAGCATTGTTAGAGATGTTATCCGAAACGGCGGCGATTATACCGTTTTGGTTCCGGATAGCGTAGTAGTTAAAAAAGAAAAGTAATGAAAGTCCTTTCGCTTTTATTGCTGTTTGCACTGACTTCCTGGGCGCAAAAAAACGACTCTTATGCCACTTTTTTTGAAAAAGGCAACGGCAACCAATCGGCTGATTATACAGAAGTATTGCGATTTTACCACCAACTCGATGCCGATTTTGAAACCATCAAACTTCAAACATTTGGTTTAACCGATAGCGGTGAACCTTTGCGAGTAGTGATTTTTGATGCCGATAAAAAGTTTGACTACAAAACCAAAACCGAAAAGCTTTTCCTGCTCATCAACAACGGTATTCACGCCGGCGAACCCGATGGCATTGACGCGTCTATGCAATTGTTTCGGGATTTGGCTTTGCAAAAAATAACTGTTCCGAAAAACGTCATCGTCATTGCCATTCCGGTCTATAATATTGGTGGTTTACTCAACCGAAATGCAACTTCCAGAGCCAACCAAAATGGCCCGGAAGAGTACGGCTTCAGAGGTAATGCGCGGAATTTCGACTTGAATCGCGACTTCATCAAAACCGATACTCGAAATACTCAAGCGTTTACCCAAATTTTCCATTACTTTTCACCTGACATCTTTATTGACAATCACGTGAGCAATGGTGCCGATTATCAGTACAAACTCACCTACATCATGACCGAACCCAATCGTTTGGGCAATACGTTAGGCGCATTTATCAAAACCGAAATGACGCCTGCCATTGTTAAAGATTTACAATCGAAAAAAGTCGAAAGCACTCCGTATGTCAACGTTTGGCATGGTACTCCTGCTGATGGTTTTGCACAATTTAGCGATACGCCTCGGTATGCTACGGGCTATACTTCGCTATTCAACGCGCTTGGCTACGTGGTGGAAACACACATGTTGAAACCGTATGCAGAACGCGTGAAAGTAACGTATGATTTTATGGTGTCGACGCTGCAATATGCTGATAAAAATGTGACACTCATCAAAAACAAAAGAGCAGAAAACGGCAAGCAATATCAAGTGGGCAATTCCTATCCTATCCAATGGACTATCGACAGTAGTAAAGTGGAAAAAATAAAATTCCTTGGCTATGAAGGCGATTATAAGAAAAGTGAGGTAACTACCGGAAAACGATTGTACTACGACCGTAACAAACCTTACACCAAACAGATTCCGTTTTACGGGACTTACAAGGCGCTGAAAAATATTAAAATCCCGAAAGCTTACGTGATTCCCCAAGGGCAATGGAAAGTGATTGAATTCCTAACCAACAATCAATTGGCTTATACGCGCCTCGAAAAAGACAGCTTAATCGAAGTGGAAAGTTATCGCATAGCCGATTATAAAACCGCTAAAAATGCTTATGAAGGTCATTATCCACATTCGAATACTCAAGTTATTGTTACCGAAACCAAAGTAAATTTCAGAAAAGGCGATTATATCTTTACAACACAACAAGCCGGTGTGAAATATTTATTGGAGACTTTAGAGCCCGAAGCGAATGATAGTTTTTTCAATTGGAACTTTTTCGACACCCTACTCCAACAAAAAGAAGGCTATTCCGATTATGTGTTTGAAGATACCGCGGCGGAATATTTAAAACAACATCCGGAAATTAAAGCCAAATTGGAAGAAAAACGCAACCAAGACAAAACCTTCGCCGATAATCCCGAAGCCCAATTGGATTGGATTTACAAAAATTCGCCTTGGTATGAAAAGGCGCATTTGCAGTATCCGGTGTATAGAATTTTGGAATAATTTACTTTAAAAGTTTTTCCTCTTCAAACAACAATTTAATATTCTCGTAAGAGTTCTTTAAAGCTTCTTTAATTTCGGCAGGACCAAGCCAAGCAACTTTTTCTATGCCTTCATTGGCTAGCGGTTTAGGTGTTCCGGTAAAGTCGGTACGCATTTCGTACCAATGGGTTACTTTGAGTTTGTATTTCCCGCCGCGTTTAAAAACGTGATAGGTTTTTTGGAGTTTGTGGGTAATTTTTAAATTGGTTACGCCGGTTTCTTCTTCAACCTCACGGATAGCTGTGTCTTCTATTTCCTCTCCCTTTTCGATACCGCCTTTGGGTAAATCCCATTTTCCGTTTCTGAAAATGAACAAAACATCGCCGGCTTTGTTGTAAACCAACCCGCCGCCGGCTTTGCAAACGGGAATTTTCTCTTTGACTTTTTTCAGTATCGCTTTTTCATCCGGATAATACAAATAAGCTTTTTGGATTTTGTTTTGGAACATTTTGATAATGACCTGCTCAATATCAACACTTTCCAATAAAAACAACTGAAAATCGGTTTCCTTTGCAACCTCGTTGGTTAAAAAAAGTGGTTTATCGTTGACAAAAACTTTATACATTTGTACTATGATTTTTAATAAAGACACAGCCGAAAAAACAGCCGAATTGCTTTTACAAATAAATGCAATTAAATTGAATCCTAAAAATCCTTTTACATGGGCTTCAGGTTGGCACTCTCCTATTTATTGCGATAACCGTTTAATTCTCTCCTTTCCGGCCATTAGAAATTTTGTTCGTGAAGAATTCGCCAAGCATATCGAAAAACAATTCGGAAAACCCGATGTGATTGCAGGGGTAGCTACCGGTGCCATCGGAATTGGGATGTTGGTAGCAGAATACATGGGATTGCCGTTTGTTTATGTTCGTCCTGAACCTAAAAAACACGGACGCCAAAACCAAGTGGAAGGCTTTTTGCAAAAAGGGCAAAATGTAGTGGTGGTTGAAGATTTAATCAGTACGGGCAACAGTAGTTTATTGGCTGTTGAAGCACTCAAAGAAGCCGGCGCACACGTTAAAGGAATGGTGGCTATATTTACTTACGGTTTTGATGTGGCGGTAGACAATTTCAAAAATGCTAATGTGGAATTGAATACCTTAGCCGATTACGAGCATTTATTACAGTTGGCTGTGGCCAAAAATTATATAACCGAAAAAGAATTAGCTACTTTACAGGAATGGCGTAAAAGTCCGTCAACCTGGAATGTATAATGGCAAGTTACAAGTTCAACCCGAAACCTTGAACCCGAAACCTTAAAACCTAAAAAATGAACTTAGAAAGTCCAAAAGTTACCGTAGACCAATCAGCTGAATATTTATTCAACGCCTTGTCTGATGTTAAAAACTATGAAAAATTAATGCCGGAAAACATTGCCAAGTTTGAAGTTTTGGGCGATGATATTTTCAATTTCGGTTTGAAAGGTATGCCGGAAATCAAATTGCGTTTGAAAGAAGGCAATCCGCATACTAAAGTCAACTTGGCTGCAGCAAGCGATAAGTTACCGTTTACCCTAACAGCTAATTTGGAATCGGTTTCAGCTACTTCAACGGCGGTACAATTGCATTTTGAAGGCGAATTCAATCCGATGATGGCCATGATGATTAAAGGTCCGATTTCGAAGTTTATTGAGACTTTGGCTCAAAACATGAATAAACTGTAAGATTTTAGATTGCAGAGTAACGATTTTTGATTTGTGATTTAAATCTGCAATCTTAAATTGTTATTCTTCATTCAACAATCAGCAATCATTTCAAATTAGCCAATCGTTTATATCAGCTACTCTTTCTGCATCATCTTGGATTATAATGTAAGATTTTAGATTGTAGCGTAACGATTTTTGATTTGTGATGGAAATCAGCAATCTTAAATCGTTATTCTTCAATCAGCAATCAGCAATCATTTCACCGTAGTCAATCGCTTATCTACCACTCTTTCCATATAATCCTGAATAAACGCTTTGCAACGCAATTCCAACGCATTCATCTCAGCATTGCGGTTTTTGATCAAATTCTTTTCCATTCCTCTATCGTCTTTGTCGTAAAAGCCAACCGCTTTCTGACCGTCGAATGTACAAATGTAATTGCCACTCATAAATTGGTACACCTTAGCACCGTATTTCACAGCAAATGGTGGTACGCGCTTTTCGCTGATTAAACTCCTTCCCCAACTTCTGAACGGTTTTTGATACCCAATCATATCCAGTAACGTAGGATAAATATCGATTTGCTGCGCTAAGTCGTTGTTCACACCTACATATTTTTCATTAGACGAAAAGAATAAAATCGGCACCGTATTTCTGTTGAACTCTTTGCGGTATTCATCATAGGCTTTTTTGGCTACAGCCGATACTTTTGGCAGTCATTTCCGGAGAAAT
>ENA-OOMY01000016-OOMY01000016.1-viral-metagenome-genome-assembly--contig:-NODE-16-length-18430-cov-5.757308_pt1 | contig 18430 bp, 20 predicted proteins | sample MGYA00245307_ERZ501076 | MGnify/ENA primary metagenome ERZ501076 (study PRJEB25959, sample SAMN05341323) | viral metagenome | host: human-associated | place: USA: California | collected 2014-03-27 | study... | reverse complement strand
AAAAAAAAGAGAAATAATTTTTAAATCTGAAGTTTAGATAAGGATACGGCTTTTTAGGTTTTAAACTCCACAAGCAATTATAAGGAAACGGCTTTATGCACATTTTTCGCACGTTAGGATTTGTTCTTCTTAGTTTTATTTTTGCAATTTCTGCAATCGGAATAACATCTGTCGAAGCTCTCGCTCAACAACAACTCGTCGAAGGCGTTGATATTCAAGGCAACCGCCGTCTGCGTGACGACGACCTGCTTTATTACATTAAAACTCGTCCCGGCGACGTTTTTAGCGCACAACAGCTTGAACGAGATTTGCGAGAATTGCTTTCGCTTAATTTTTTTGACAAAACCAAAACTCGTGTTTTGACCGAAGAAGGTCCCCGTGGTGGCGTAAATGTTATTTTTGAAGTCGCCGAATTGCCGATTATTCGTGATTTGCAGTTTGTCGGCGCAAAAGCGTTACAAGAATCTGACATTTTGAAAAAATTCCGCGAAGACCGCGTTGGTATTTCAAAAGAATCAACTTTTAATCCCGTCAATGTCCAAAAAGCCAATCGCGTTATTCGTGAATTATTAGCTTCCAAAGGCTATCCAAATGCCAAAGTCGAAGCCAAACGCGAAGAAGTTTCCGCCACCTCGATTGCCTTAACTTTTGTGGTTGAACAAGGAAATCGTTCACGGATTATTGAAATTGATTTTGACGGCAACGCGGTTTTTAGCGATAAGGAACTGCGAAACGCCTTGGAATTAGTCAAAAAATCCGGCTTGATTTCGCGTTTCAAAGGGATGGATATTTTAGACCTTCGCAAACTGCAATATGATTTACAAAAAAATGTGCAGGAATATATGCGTTCCAAAGGCTATTTCCAAGCCCGTCTCGGTGAACCCGAAGTCGTCGGACTCGGCTACAAACGCACCGGCTTTTTGCCATTTATTCCGCTTCCGCTTTTAACTTCAAAAGATGACACCTTGAAAATTGTCGTTCCCGTCACGGAAGGCAGAATTTTTCGCGTCGGCGAATTAAAAGTCGAAGGCAGTTCGATTTTCTCGGAACAACAAATTTTGTCGTATGTCGGATTGCAAAAAGGCGAGATTGCCGACGGTAAAAGATTACGGACGGCACTTTACGAAGATTTGAAAAAAGTCTATGGCTCGCAAGGATTTGTGTTGTATGACGCAGACCCCGAAATTGACTACAAAGACAATCCGGCTAATGCGAAAGAGGGAGTTATTGATGTTACGATTCGGATTGACGAAGGTAAACAGTTCAGACTGCGCCGTTTGGAATTTACCGGTAATACCTTTACCCGTGACCGCGTTCTGCGCCGTGAGATGCTGGTTAATGAAGGCGATATTTATAACCAAATCGGACTTGAACGCTCGGTTTTAAGGCTGAATCAAACCCAATATTTTGACCCGATTGACAAAGATAAAGATGTTGAAATTCGCACGGATGAAGAACAGGGCGATGTTGATTTGATTTTGAAAGTCAAAGAAAAAGGCAGACAACAAATCCAATTTAACGGCGGCGTGTCGGGCATCGGCGGTTCGTTTTTCGGGTTGCAATATTCAACCAACAACTTACTTGGACGTGGTGAAACTTTATCGCTTGATTTCGGATTCGGTAATCGCCAAAAGAATTTTCAGTTTTCGTTCCAAGAGCCGTATTTCAGAGATCGCCCGATTACAGTCGGTTTCTCGCTGTTCGGTTCATCCGCTAAATTCTTTGGCGAAGGCACCTTCCTTTCGCAAAACACGGATGCGATTTTAGGCAGTTTAACCAACAACGGAACTTTGTTGGCAGATGAACAAAACTTGTTCACACAAACAACTTACGGGGCTTCGATTTATGCAACTGCGCCTCTTTCGGAACTGTTTTTCAAAAAACGTAATTGGACAACATTTTCGCGGGTTGGATTGACCTATCAATATTCGGCAACCACAATTAAAGACCCACCGGTCAATTCCGGCACTGATCAGACGCAAATTATTCCGATTATTTTTGCTCAACCGAACATTACCACAAGCCGCGTCACAGGCAGTTTTGTTTATGATACGCGACAACCTGCTGCTAACGGAATTGACACTTTTAGCGGTAAATCACTTTCAGTAGCAATGGCTTTTGCAGGATTGGGCGGCGATGTCAGAACTTATCAACCGACTGTTACTTATACCCAATTTATTCCGGTTCGTCGCAAACGCTCACCAAATGCTGAAGTTTTCGGGTTTAGAATTCAAGCCGGAACAATCGGCAGTTTTTCAATTACCGATAAAATCAGAAATTCAAATTCACTTTCGTTTATTAACGGTATTCCGTTTTATGAGCGTTATTTTATGGGAAGTGAAAACGACATTCGCGGCTACGAAAGTCGTGCGCTCGGTCCGATTGCTCCGATTGAAGGTTATGTTACAACCAGAAATGTTGTGGTTGCGTCAAATTTGACCGGCGCACCCACTCAATATACTGACTTAACGGCGGCACAAAGAGCGTTGTTAGTTTCATTGGGAACATTTAACGGAGCAAATGATGCAACACCGTTTTTAACCAGCGCAAATTCACGGGTAATTGGCGGAGACTCGCAAATTTTAGGAAACTTTGAATATCGGATTCCGATTTTCGGACCCGTTGTGTTAGCGGCTTTTGCGGACATTGGCACGGTCTTTAATCGTAACAAAGGCGATGTGCAGTCACTTAACAGCAGTTTCTTGCGCGATGATTTGTTGATTGGCGCGGGAAATTTGAACACTTACGGATTTATCAAGAGTGCCGGAGTTTACCAATTAGGTTTTTCAGGCGGATATTTACTCCGTAACGGCGCACCTTTGACGACTGCTCAATACGTCAGCGATTACTGCATGGTTGATAATAATAATGACGGCGTATTTGACGAATGTCCGGCATTTCTTCCGCCAAACCTAAATGAAGTATTTTTGCGCGCAGATACACAAACAAACACTTTAATTAGGGTTAATCAAAGCAGTTTTGGCAGATTTGGCGATTTTGCTTCCAGTGTTGGAATGGAATTAAGAGTTCAAGTTCCGATTGTTAATGTTCCGTTCCGGTTGATTTACTTTTATAATCCGAATGTTAGAAGCATTGCAGTTCAAGGCGGCGAAGTTCCATTAGCGAAAAAGAACGGATTCAGATTCACGGTCGGCAGAACTTTTTAAGCGGCTGAAGAAATTATTATTTATTTATCAAAAGAAATTAGAAATATGAAATACAACGATAAGCTACAGAAGTCGAATACGAAACAAAAGAAATCATTCAACAATAATGTTTTGTTGGGTTTGTTTGCACTTATATTTTTGATGTTAGCGACTTTTGGCTCGTCTTTTCTCAATACGGTTCAAGCGGGTAACACAACTGTTTTAGTGGCGGATGATCCGATTACGGGCTGTCCGACTGACCATACGGCACTTGGCGGCGTAATCAATTCCAATCCGACAACCAGCGTGATTAACAGTCGAGTCGTGGTTTTTGCCAGAGGCACTGACAACGCAATTTATTATCAAATTTCAGCCGGTGCGCCGTTTTCAGGTTGGAACAGTCTTGGTGGCGGCACAACTGCTGCGCCAAGGTCAATCGTCATCGGCACCACGCTTTATGTCGAAGTCACGGGAACGGACGGAAAAATCTATTCTCGTTCAACGATTGACGGATTTACCTACGGAGCTTGGACGGAAGGTTCAGTCGGCGCGACCACCAATGCAACTGCTGTTTTAGGAACAGTTACTTACAGTTTTTTACGCGGTGCAACCGGAACTCAGCCGAATCTTTGCGTTTTGCTATCGGGTGGCGCAACTCCAACTCCGACTATTACGCTTACGCCGACTCCAGCCGGAACGCCGAATGCCGTGACCGGATGTCCGACGGCTTATACTGCACTTGGCGCAACTGTCACCTTAAATCCGACAGCCGGCGCGATTGCCGGACGAGTGGTGGCTTTTACACGAGGAAGTAACGGCGAAATTTATTTTCAATATTCAAATGGCGGAACTTTTTCGGTTTTTAACAGTTTGGGCGGTAATACAAATTCTTCGCCGATGTCCGTTGTAATAGGCTCAAATTTGTATGTGGAAATTATCGGAACGGATGGGAATCGTTACTATAAATCGTCGCCGGACGGACTCGGATTTACAAGCTGGACGCAAGGAACCGTCGGGGCAACCACAATTTCTTCGGCTTCGTTGGGAACAACAGGTTATAATTTTGTCAACGGCTTAACCGGCACACAACCGAATCTTTGCGTTTTGGTCACAGCAGGAGTTACCCCAACGCCAACGCCGACCTTGACCCCGACACCGACTCCGGCAGGAACACCAAACGCAATTACAGGTTGTCCGGCTGGTTACAGTCCACTCGGCGGAGTTGTTAATTCAGTTCCGACAGCAGGTGTTGTAAATAATCGGGTTGTGGTTTTTGCGAGAGGCAGCGACAACGCAATTTACTATCAATACACAAGTAATTTTCCGTTCTCAGGTTGGCAAAGTTTAGGCGGAAGTTCAACTACTGCGCCGTCATCAACTATTATCGGTTCAACTTTATATGTCGAGGTGACGGGAAGTGACGCAAAGCGTTATTATCGTTCAACTTCCGATGGAATTAGCTTTTCCGAATGGACGCAAGGAACAGTTAATGCCACAACCTCAACTCCAACCGTTATTTTGGGAACAACCAGATATGATTTTGTGAGCGGATTAACCGGCAGTTCGCCGAATCTTTGCACACTATTAACGGCGGGTTCAACCCCGACTCCAACGCCGACGCCAACGCCAACCCCGACTCCAACGCCAACCCCAACCGGAACGCCGGACGCAGTTACAGGTTGTCCGGTCGGTTACACTGCACTTGGTGGAGTTGTGACATCAGTTCCAACGGCAGGCGTTATTAACAATCGCGTGCTTGCTTTTGCGAGAGGAACGGATAATGGACTTTATTTCCAATCTTCCAGCGGCGGAACATTTTCGGGTTGGATTTCTTTGGGCGGTGCCACAAATGCCGCGCCTAGGTCAATCGTTGTCGGTTCGATTTTATATGTCGAAGTGACGGGAACAGACGGAAATAATTATTATCGCGGAACATCGGATGGAATTAATTTTTCCACATATACGCAGGGAACATTTGGAGCGACAACCACTTCATCGGCAATTTTAGGAACGGCAGGTTATACTTTTGCCAGCGGCTTGACGGGTAGTTCGGCTAATCTTTGTGTGTTGGTAAATACCAATACCAGCCCGACCCCAACGCCAACTGCAACCCCGACTCCAAATGCGTCAACGGGATGTTCGGCGGACTTTATTTCGCTCGGCGGAGTCATTGCGCGGAATCCGACGGCAAGCGTCTTTAACAATAAGATTTATGTGTTTGCAACAGGAACAAACGGTGAAGTTTTCTATCAAACTTCAACCGGAAGCACTTTTTCCGGCTGGAATAATTTGAACGGCGGAACGCTCCAAGCTCCGAAATCTATCGTGACGGGTGGAAAATTATATGTCGAAGTTGTCGGGACGGATAACAATAACTATTATAAATCTACGACTGACGGCACAACTTTCTCCGAATGGACGCAGGGAACATTTAGCGCAACCACTAACCCGGTCGTGACGTTTGGCGGCAAAACTTATACTTTTGCCCTCGGAGTAAGCAATGCACCGCACTTGTGCGTCAAAATTCAATAATTGGAAATTGTATGAACAAGCGGGCGAAAAATTAAAGCGTAATTTTTTAGAAAATTATAAGCAACAGTTTTGAAAAATATTGGTTCAAATGGTAGCGTCAAATATAATAAAATTTTGACCAAGCCTTTTTTAGAAGTTTAAGGAGTATTACAAGAATAATGAAAATGATTCGTTTATTTGCCGTCAGCGTATTTTTTGCGGCACTATTGTCAGTTTCGGCGATTGCTCAAACAGCACCCGCCACAACATCGGGTAAAATTGCGGTTATCAATACTTATCTTTTCGGTGAAGAAAAAACGGGTATCACTAAATATGTCAGTGCGATGAATGCGCTCAATACTGAGTTCAAACCCCTCGACACCGAATTGCAAGGATTGGTAACAAGATTCCAAGCTTTATCAAAAGAAATTCAAACTCTGCGTGAGCAAGCCGCCGGGGGAAAAGTTCCGATTGATGAAAAAGTTGCCAACGCCAAAGTTGATGAAGCTCAAAAGTTAGAGCGCGACATCAAATTTAAGCAGGAAGATGCCAAAGCTCGTTTTGAAAAACGTCAAGCTGCGGTTCTCGGACCTGTAATGCAAGACATTTACAAAGCTGTTCAAGAATTTTCCAAGCAAAAAGGCTACACAATGATTCTTGACATCGGCAAAATGGCTGAAGCAGATATTATTATGGCTTTGGACGAAAAAGCGGATGTGACGAAAGACTTTATTACATTTTTTAACACCCGTCCGGCAACGACTGCAACAACTGCAACGCCAAAATAAGAAAGGCGTGTCAAAATTTATTCTAAAGGTCGGAGAGCTTAACTCCTCTGACCTTTAGGTGTTTAAAATTAGGAGTCATCTGATGAAAAATATTCGTTTTATTGTCACATTTTTAATTATCCAAACCGCGTTAAGTCTTTTTGCTTTTGCACAAGTTCCAACTGCTCCGGCTAAAATCGCTTTAATTGACACCGATGCTTTTTTCGATGAAAAAGCCGGAATTACTAAATTAGTTACTGCAACAAAGCAACTAAATACTGAATTTGCCGTGCAAATTAAGGCATTGGAAGATGGCGGAGCTAGATTGCAAGTTATTGCGAAAGAACTTGAAACCTTGCCGAGACAAACGCAAGCTCAACAAAACGCTCTTGCCACCAAACAAGAAGAAGGCGAAAGACTGCAACGCGAATTGAATTACAAAAAAACCGAATTGGAAACTGCCATAAACAAAAGACGTGCAGTTCTCATCGGTCCGATTAACCAGGATATTGTCAAAGGAATTGATGAGTTTGCCAAAAAGAACGGATATGGCGCAATTTTTGACATCGGTAAAATGTTTGAATCGGGAGCATTACTCTACTTTGCCGAAACTGTGAATGTAACCAAAGAATTTGTTGCTTTTTACAATACTCGTCCGGCAACTCCGGCAAAGCCATAAGTAAAAGTAAAAAGGTAAAAGGCAAAAGTAAGATGTTGTTTTAATTATCTGATAATAGACTTCTTAGCTTGTTTTCTTAATTTTTATTACTGCCTAATTACCATAAATCAGCAAAAGTTTTGTCTTTCAATTTCGGTTGCAAGACAAAACTTTTTACTTTTTACTTTTTACTTTTTACTTTTCCTTTTTGTATCCTAACAAGCTATGAGCGTATATGACATCGGGCAAATCCAAGAGATTCTGCCGCATCGTTATCCATTTTTACTGGTTGATAAAATAATCGAACTTGACCCCAAAATCCGAATCGTCGGGCTAAAACAAGTGACGATGAACGAATATTTTTTTCAAGGTCATTTTCCGGGTGCGCCTGTGATGCCCGGAGTTTTGCAAATTGAAGCCCTTGCACAAGTTGGCGCGATTTTAGCCTTGCGCGAATTTGAAGACCGCGAAAATAAAATCCCATTTTTCAGCGGAATCGAATACGCCAAATTTCGCCGTCCCGTTGTTCCGGGTGATACTTTAATCCTCGAAGTAACCGCGATTCGCATCGGCAGCAAAGTCCAAAAAATGCGCGGCGAAGCCAAAGTTGACGGCAAAATTACCGCCGAAGCCGAAATTATGTGCATTATTGGAGACAGGAAATAATTTAATCATTGATTCATTTGTTCATTTTCTCATTGTTTTTTCAATGAATCAATGAATCAATGAATCAATGAATCAATCAAAAAATGAAATTCATTCATCCAACCGCCATCGTCAGTCCTAACGCAAAAATCGGCGAAAATTGTTACATCGGCGCATTTTCAATTATTGGTGACGAGGTAGAATTAGCTAAAAATGTTCGCCTTGAATCGCACATTGTCGTTGACGGCAAAACTTTTATTGACGAATCAACGCACGTTTTCCCGTTTGTTTCGATTGGATTAGCTCCGCAAGATTTGAAATACGGCGGCGAGATTACCGAAACCTGCATCGGGAAACGGAATCAGATTCGTGAGTTTGTCACCATTCATCGCGGCACGATTAACGGTGGCGGTCTAACTAAAATTGGTGACGATAATTTGCTGATGGCACAGGCGCACGTTGCCCACGATTGCCAACTTGGGAACGAAATCATTATGGCAAATGCCGCCACGCTCGCGGGTCACGTTACCATTTTTGACAAAGCCAGCGTTGGCGCATATTCGGGTGTTCATCAATTTTGCCGCGTCGGGCGCGAAGCCTTTGTCGGCGGTTATTCGGTGGTCGTCAAGGATGCTCTGCCGTTTGCAATTTCACAGGGAAATCACGCCAAATGCTACGGACTGAATAAAGTCGGATTGAAACGCAAAGGCTATCCGAAAGAGACGATCGAGAAATTACATCACGCTTATCATTTGTTGTTAAGTTCAAAATTAAACACCTCGCAAGCCGTTGAAAAAATTAGAGAAGATATTTTCGATTGTGCAGAAGTTGATTATTTGGTTGAGTTTATCGAAAGTTCGAGTCGTGGAGTTGTGAAGTAGTTTTGTGAGGGATTGAACTTAAATTGGTGGAATTCCACCAGATTAAACTATAGAAATCAAAGAGCAAAATTACTATTTCAATTTTGATTATCCATCTTAAATTTAGCCACGTCGTTCACGGCGTGGGAAAAAATCATCTGAGTTTAGAGGGCGTTTTAACGTTCTTTTAAAATGATTTATCAATCGGTAAGGACGTTGAAACGCCCTGTTTTTATTTGGATTATCTAAATCCACGCCGTGAACAGCGTGGCTAAATAAAATCAATTTTTACCTTTAGTTAATAAATGAACTACGGACTTATCGCAGGCAACGGCAATTTCCCTTTCCTTGTAGTCGAAGGCGCGAAAAAGGCTGGGCAAAAATTGGTTATTGCCGCCATCAAAGAAGAAACCGATAAACGCATCGAAGAGGTTGCCGATAAAGTTTTGTGGGTTGGCATTGGTCAACTCGGCAAGATGATTAAGTTTTTCAAAAATGAAGGCGTTGAACAGGCGATAATGGCTGGGCAAGTCAAGCACGTTCAAATATTTACGACCAGTGCGTTTCCAGATTGGCGGATGGCGAAAATGCTCTACAATTTACCGCGCCGAAATACTGATTCGCTGATTGGCGGAATTGCGGACGAACTTGCCAAAGACGGAATCAAACTGATTGATTCAACTTATTTTATCCAAGATCAACTTGCTCACGAAGGAATTTTATCTAAACGCAAACCGGATTCATATGAGCAGGAAAATATCGAATACGGATTACATATCGCCAACGAAATTGCGCGGCTTGATCTGGGACAAACGATTGTTGTGCGAGCAAAAGCGTGTGTCGCCATCGAAGCAATGGAGGGAACGGACGCAACCATCAAACGCGCCGGCGAACTTGCGAAAGGAAAATTAACCGTGGTCAAAGTGGCAAAACCTAATCAAGATATGCGTTTCGATGTTCCGGTTGTCGGCGTTCCGACCATCGAAACAATGATTGCGGCGGGCGCAAACTGTCTTTCGGTGACGGCGGGCAAGACCTTGATAATTGACCGCGAAAAGATGCTTGATTTGGCAAATCGTCATAAAATTTGCGTGGTTGGCTCACAGCATTAAACCTTTTTGACAAAGGCAGAAACCCCGCACGTTAGTAAGAGTGTCTAACTTGAGTTATTGCAGTCGTTTGGCACACTTGCTAACGCGCGGGTTTCCGCCTTGTTCGCTAATTTTAAAATCGAACTTTAAAGTTAATGAAAAAAGAAATTTTATAAGTTGAGGAAGTGAAAACCTTTCTTCCTTCCCAAACTTCCCAAACTTCCCGAACTTAAACAACAATCTCTAAACCTTTTTGACTTGAACAACGTAAATAAGTTACAAATATACTGCTTTCCCTAAATTTCGGAGAAAAAATAATGAGAAAAAATTTATTGGTTTTAATTTTAGTGGTGTCGTTTGCGATAACTTCGCTGGCACAAACGGCAACTGCTCCAAATTCGCCTGCTCGCAAAGCGGCGGAAAATATTACAGCGGCGCAAATTAGCGATTATCTGTATTTTATTGCTTCGGATGAAATGGAAGGTCGTGACACGCCTTCGCGCGGATTGGATACCGCCGCCAAATTTATGGCAACTTTGATGTCGCGTTGGGGAGTCAAGCCCGCCGGAGATAACAACACTTATTTTCAAAGAATGTGGGTGGTCAGAAAATCCGTAGATGCGACGGCATCTTCGTTAGTTTTGAACGGTCAAACCTTAAAATACGGCGAAGATTTTTATGGAATGACTGATGATGGAATGGCTAATGCTCCAATCGTTTTCGGTGGACACGGTTGGTTTCATAAAGCAAAAGGAATAGATACTTTAGCCGGAATTGATGTCAAAGGAAAAATTGTCGTCGTGTATGGCGGAAACAGTCCAAACGGGCTACCTGCGGGGCTGACTTTTGCGGATTTTCAGCAAGGAAAACAAGGCGAAGATTGGGCGACACCCGCCGGAAATGCGGCAATGAAAGGTGCTGTTGGAGTTATCAATATTGCCAGTCCGCGCATCCAAACAAATTGGGCAAGATTTAGCCAAGGACTGAGCGGCGGAGTTCAAATCGAAGGTTTGAACGATAATGCGGGTGGCGGACCGATGCTACCAACGGTAGTTCTTAATCAAAACGTAGCAAAATCTTTATTTGAAGGCGAATCTGCGAATCCGCTGACTGCGGCTGACACAAAAGCCTTTGCTTTTCAAGGAAATAAATCTGCAAATATGACCGTCAAAGTCAAAACTACAAAAATTCCAACGCAAAATGTGCTGGGAATGATTGAAGGTTCTGACCCCGTTTTGAAAAGTGAAATGGTGGTGGTGACCGCTCACTATGACCACGATGGCGTAAGACCAACCGCGCAGGGTGACGATAAAATTTGGAATGGTGCGGACGATGACGGTTCGGGAACAACCGCGATTTTAGCAATGGCGGAAGCCTTAGCAAAATCTCCCGTGAAACCTAAACGCTCAATGGTCTTTTTGTGGGTGGCAGGTGAAGAAAAAGGTTTGCTGGGAAGCGAATTTTTTGTTAAATATCCGACTCCCGCAGTTCCAATCAAAAATGTTGTGACAAACATCAATATTGATATGATTGGGCGCAGTCGCAAAGCTGACAACACCGACCCGCGTGACAAAGACCTTTCGGGCGAAAACGAGGTTTATGTGATTGGTTCAAATATGATGAGTTCCACACTCGGACAAGTGACGGACAGCGTCAACAAAGCATATTTGAATATGACTTACAATCTCAAATACGATGATCCGAAAGACACAAATCGTTTCTTTTTCCGTAGCGATCACTTCAATTTTGCGGTCAACGGCATTCCGGCAATCTTTTTCTTCAACGGCGTTCACCGCGATTATCACCAAGCCGGCGACCATCCCGACAAAATTGATTATGCGCGAATGGAAAAAATTACCCGCACTATCTTTCTGACAATGTGGGAGTTAGGCGATTTGAAAGAACGTCCCAAGGTTGATAAAGAACTTCCGGCGGAATTAAGACAACGATAAAAAATAAAGAAAAGAGTGGCGACAAACCACTCTTTTTTACTTTGCATAAGATTCGATTTATTTTCGGTTTAATTTATTTTTCTAAGGCTTTATCGAACTCTTTGACATAAACTTTGCGTTCCGTTTTATACTTGGCGTTGAAAGTTTGTTTTCCGTTCTTAACGATGGCAACAAAGGCAGATTTGTCTTTATTGTCTTTGAAAAAATCCTCTAAACCTTCTGTTTTGGCTAATTCCATTGATTTTGCAATTGTCTCTTCATTAGTGATGTCAAAAACTACAAATTTCAGTTTTCCTTCGTATTCTTTCATCAAACCCATCATAATTGGCTCAAGTTTTTTGCAATACGAACACCAATCGGCGCGAATAACTGCAACGACGGGAAGTTCAGCATCTTTTTTCATCATTGCGTCATCTTTTTTCATCATTGTGTCATCTTTCTTTTCCATTGAATCTTTTTTATCCATTTTCTTTTCCATCTCTTGAGCGCAAACTGCGACGGCAAATGTTCCAAAGACTAAGGTTGCAGATAGTAGAAATTGCATAGTTCTACCAATAAATATTTTCATTTTTTTATTTACTCCTTAAAAAATTAAATTGTGACCACAGAAAGTTTTGTGTGTTACATTGGCAATAAGGGAAATGAGATTGAACTTTATTCCCGCCTCAGAAATATTTTCTTTTGGGAATAAACCAAGCCGGTTTTGATATAAATTAAACGGCTGAAATTTTTTCTAAGGATAAAATCGTTAATGTTCAGATTTAACAAAACTACGACAACAGAAAATTGGGAAAACTTTGAGCGCGAGGCGTTATCGTATTCAGATGACCTGTATCGAGTCGCAATGTGGCTTGTCCGCGACGTTGAGGAAGCACAGGATTTGACGCAAGAAACGCTGATGCAGGCTCTTAAATCTTTTCATCGTTACGAGTTAGGCACAAACTGCAAAGCGTGGATGATGACGATTATGTCGCATCTGAACAGCAAGCGTAAAATGAAACTTGGACGACTGCAGTTAGTCGAAGATACCGAAGAACGAATTGCCGAAACAATTGCTTTTGAACCCGAAATTCCACAAAGTATAACGGACGAAGACGTTTTGGCAGCTTTGAAAAAAGTTCCTCAACAATTCTCGCAAGTTGTGGTGCTGGCTGATGTTGAAGAATTTGCTTATAAAGAAATTTCACACATTTTGGATGTTCCGATTGGAACGGTGATGTCGCGTCTGCATCGTGGGCGCAAACTTTTACGGGTTGAATTGGCACATTATGCAAGAAATTATGGATTGGGAAAAGACAAAATGGAGGTGGCGCGATGAACTGTAAAGATTTTCGAGAAATTGCCGATACCTATTTAAGTGACGAACTGCTAGTTGAAACAAATCACGAGGTTTTTCAACATCTGGAAAACTGTGCGAATTGCCGTCAAGAACTTTCAACACGCCGCGAAGTCCGCGAAAGATTAAGAGTTTCGATAAAAAAATCGTCCGAATTTCAAATGAATCCGGCGTTTGCCAACAGATTAAAAAATAATTTGCACGACGAAGCATTCAAGCAAAAATCGTGGTTTAGTTGGAAGATTTTAACACCAATTTTGGCAACTTTGCTGATTGCTATAACGCTAAGTTTTGCTTTGTTTTACAGACAAAACCAAGTAGATTTTTTAACTGATTTATCGCACAAAGCAATCAATCGTCACGAAGATTGCGGTTTGTATCATCTCAAAGAATGGGAAGAACAAATCGGCAAAATTCCGGCGGAACAAACTTCGTTTATAAAATCATTGCAAGATAACGACACGCAAATTTTAGAAGCCCACGACTGCGAATTTGAAGGCAAACGCTTTACCCATTATGTTTTACGGCGCAACGGCAAAGTAATTTCGGTGTTGAAAACTGCATCCGAAAACTATTTGGCGGCGAATACAAATGAAGAAAATGCAATCGTCTGCAAAAAGGAAAAAGGCTTGCAAATGTCGAGTTTTCAGCTAAAAAGCGAGATGGTTTTTGTGATTTCCGATATGTCTGAGGAAGATAATCTGAAAATTGCGCGACAACTTTCGGATTCGAGTAAGATTTGAGAATTATGTCAGTAGCGGCGGCGTAAGCCGATGCGTTTTAGTGATTAAAATGGCTAACCAAAAAATAAAATCCGGCGAAATTACGCCTGAAAGCACTTATCTGAATCGTCGAAATTTTATGAAAGCGGGACTGGTTGCCGGAACGACTTTGGCGACCGGATTGGCTTATCGTTATTTTAATCAACCGCCGCCGCCTGTCGTCGAAACTGCTAAAATTGAACTTGTTAAACCAGCCGAAAACATTTTACCGCTTGAAGATAAACCGAACAGTTTCAAAGAGATAACTAATTACAATAATTACTACGAATTCTCAACCGATAAATCTTCGGTTGCCGAATCTGCCAAAGATTTTGTCACGCGACCGTGGACGGTTGAAGTTGGCGGAATGGTGCAAAAGCCAAAAACTTTTGACATCGAAGATCTTTTGAAAATTGACCAAGAAGAACGAATTTATCGTTTTCGCTGTGTCGAAGGCTGGTCAATGGTGATTCCGTGGGTTGGGTTTCCGCTCAAAAAATTGTTGGATAAAGTCGAACCGCTCGGAACGGCGAAATATGTGGCGTTTGAAACTTATTTTGACAAAAAACAAATGCCGAATTGGAGATATGCCGGAATTGATTTGCCATACGTTGAAGGCTTGCGTTTGGACGAAGCAAATCACAATCTAACTATTTTAGCCACAGGACTTTACGGCAAACAAATGCCAAATCAAAATGGTGCGCCGATTCGTCTGGTTGTGCCTTGGAAATATGGTTTTAAGAGCATAAAATCCGTCGTTAAAATTACGCTGACCGACCGCGAACCACCGATAACTTGGAACATTTCGATTCCGAATGAATACGGATTTTATTCAAATGTTAATCCCGAAGTCTCGCATCCGCGCTGGTCACAAGCGATGGAACAGCGAATCGGTGAATTAAGCAGACGAAAAACCTTGATGTTCAACGGTTATGCGGATGAAGTGGCGAAACTTTATGACGGAATGGATTTGAAAAAGTATTTTTAATTGACTCTGCACTAAATTTGCATTAAATTTAATGCAGAGGTGCTTAGAAATGATAAATTTGCGGGAAGAAATAAATTCATTATCGAATTTCAAACGAAATACAAGTGATTTCATTGAACAGTTAAAAGAATCGGGAAAGCCAATTATTCTAACAATTAACGGAAAAGCAGAGCTAGTTGTGCAAGATGCGGGAAGTTATCAAAAGCTGCTCGAAATTGCCGAAAAATTAGAAACAATCGAAGCCTTAAAACCTGCGATTGCGGAAATGAAAGCAGGAAAAGGGGAAATTTTAGAAGAGATACTGAAATAGCTATGCTTTTACGAAAAGATACCTCAACAGAAGTAAAAATGATTATTGTTGGCTATGAGTTTCCACAGTCATTTAACAATGTTGATGATGCAAATTGGTTAAACGTCCAATTTAAAGTAAAACACCCAAAAGGAGATTGGGAAAAAATTGATTCGTGTTTGGAAACTTTTGAGTTAAAACTTTTGATTGATTGGCTTGAAAATATAAAACTAGGCAATGAGATTGAAAGCAATTTATATTTTATTGAGCCTTGTTTAGAGTTTGAAAAGGTTGAAAATAATACGCTTAGAGTTTACTTCAGTCACGAGATTTTACCCTCTTGGCAAAAAAGAGGGGAAAGAGTTTTCATTGATTTTGAAATAGAGGAAAAAGACTTTGAGCGTGTAATTAGTGAGCTAAAAGAAGACTTAGAAAAATTTTCAATCAGAGAACTGAAAAAATGAATGACGTTAAATTCAACAAAATCTTAATTTCAATCAACGCGCTTATTCCGTTAATTTTGTTCGCGTGGGATGGTTTTCGCGGAAATCTCGGCACAAATCCGATTGAGTTTTTCCTTCGCACAACGGGCATTTTGTGTTTAATTTCGTTGTTGGTTACGCTTTCCATTACGCCGTTACGAAAGGTTTTTGGTTGGAATTCGTTGGTTAAGTATCGGCGAATGTTGGGTTTATATGCTTTCTTCTATGGTGTTTTGCATCTCATAACTTACAGTATTTTCGATAAATCTTTAAGTCTGTCGGCAATCGTCAGCGATACTTTTCAGCGTCCGTTTATTGCGGTTGGAATGTTGGCATTCACGTTGATGATTCCGTTAGCGGTAACATCAACCAATGCAATGATTAAACGAATGGGCGGCAAAAATTGGGCAAAATTGCACAAACTTACATATTTAATTGCGATTGGCGGAGTTATTCATTTTTATTTGATTGTGAAATCGGACATTTTTTATCCTGTAATTTTCGGATTAGTTTTGGCGATTTTGCTATTTTACAGATTTTATGAATCGAATAAAAAGCCGAAAATTGAGAGTTTGAAGCAAAATTAGATTTCTTTTCGTAGAGTCGGGAACGCAGACGAACTGCAATTCTGTCTTCCAAAGTTTCATCTTAATCAGTTTTACTACTATTAAACGGTCACAAATATTCCAAATAAATCCAAAATTTCAAAGCTCACCAATAGACTTTTTTCATCGTAATTATAGATGACATCATTTTCAAAGTCGTGTGTGCTATTGGCAATTTTTTCCTTTGAAATTTGAACAAAAAGGCTATCAACTTCTTCGGAATAATGAAGTTTAACCCAATTTGCCGGAAAACTTTTAACACGAGTTTTAGCAACGTTAATCAATTCAGTTTCAGTTTTGCTTTTTTCTAAAGTTATCGCTCCCATAAAATATTACTTAAATTCACAGCATCAGAAATATAAGCAGTTATGATAAATCCGTCTTTCTGTTTGATAAATTCTTTGTAAATGACATTCAACCAATGTTTTTTGCTAAGATTTAAGACGGCAATTTTACTTCCGCGTTTGCCCGGAATGACAAAATCGGGATATTCAACTGCATCTATAACTTTTTCAATGTTCAAATACAAATGGTCTTCAATATGTTCGATTCGTTCATCACTCAAACGAAGCAAACAACCATTTACCGATTCTACTGTAATCATACCCAAAATGCTATCTTATTTTGATTGGTCTTTAATTGTATTCGGGGGGCTTTTTTAATCTCTGCGACTATTATTTCTTTATTTTAGCTGCTTTATCAAAATTTTGACGATAATCTTTGCCATCAATTTTGATAGTTTTGCACATTTCGTAGAGGCGGGAACGCAAACGAACTCCGATTCTATCTTCCAAAGTTTCATCTTTGTCAGATTTTCGCTCGTCTAAATAATTGGTGGTGAAAATTGTTAATTTTTTGTCGTTGTAGCGGGTATTGATGATGTGTGCCATCGTGTCGCGCACCCAATCGGTTGGTTTTGATGCGCCGATTTCGTCCAAAACCAAAATTTCGGCATCGAAAATATTTGACAAAATTTTCAGTTCGGAACTTTGCGTGTTTGGGTTGTAAGAATCTTGAATTTGTTTCAAAAGTGAACCGAATTCGTAAAACAAACAACTGAAACCGCGCTCAGTCAACGCTTTTAGAATCGCAACGCCGAGATGAGTTTTGCCGACTCCGCACGTTCCCATCAACAACAAACCGCGTTCAACTGCCGGATATTCCATTGCTAATTTTGAAGCGTAGCCATAAGCGTTTTGTTGCGAAGGATTTGTGACTTTGTAGCTTTGAAAATGACAACTTTCGTAGCGGCGCGGAATTCTGACCTTATCCAACCAATTTGAGTCTGATTTCGGCTTGCGACATTCGCCACACGGACGCGCACCTTTGCCCGCGATAACTTCCCATTTTGTGCCGCGACAAATCGGACACGACTCAGGCTCTTCGCCCCACTCAACCGAATCTTCAAAAGACTCTTCGATTGCATTTGGCACGACATAAAGTTGATGAATTGTAGCTTTTTCTGCTGACATTCAATTTCGACAGGGAGTTAATTTTCGCTTGGTAATGCTTGTGCGGGCGTTAGCCAATCTATAAACTAAATCATAACTAAACAGATTACAAGTTTTATTTTACTCGCCAAAAGTCAATAAACATCGGCACTCCGTCAAAAATAAAAAGAGCAAAAAATGTGAAGTTTATGAAAATAGAGGACTTAAAGTTTTTGGGAAAATACGAAAAAATAAAATTTTTTCTTAATCTTTTTCAGTGCCAAATTTTATGTGATATGATTTTATCTTTGAAAAGCTATGGGACTCATACAAAGCATTTTGATAAGATTAGGTTTAGCCGATTTAAGTGCCGGACGCAATCCAATCACCATTTTTGTCTTGGACGATGATATTCGCCGTCACCGTTGGTTTAAGAAAAGATTTGAGGGCGATGAGGTTGAAGTTGCCGAAACCGTTGACGCAGCCAAACAGCTTTTACAAGGTCGCGCATATGACGCAATTTTTCTTGATCACGATTTGTTGCCCGATCACTACGATTCGGAAAAATGGGATGATGAAAACACCGGTTTTGCCATTGCTAAATGGTTGAGCGATAACAAAAATATCCAAACTGCCGCAACTGTTATTGTCCACACTCGAAACTCCGAAGGCGGAATGCGAATGGTCGAAATTATGCGCCAAAATCAACGAGCCGTTGAATATGTTCCGTATCCGATGCTTGATATGAAAATTCGCCATTATTGGAAGAGATAGTTCAAGTAAAAAACCATATTTTAAATCTTTTTCAGAGCAATAATTAAAAATTGAAAAAGTTTGTTCTCTTTTGCAACAAAGTAAGTTATAATCAACTCGAAAAAAGTCATTAAAACTTCAAAACAAATAAGGGTA
>ENA-OOMY01000015-OOMY01000015.1-viral-metagenome-genome-assembly--contig:-NODE-15-length-19553-cov-3.292392_pt1 | contig 19553 bp, 23 predicted proteins | sample MGYA00245307_ERZ501076 | MGnify/ENA primary metagenome ERZ501076 (study PRJEB25959, sample SAMN05341323) | viral metagenome | host: human-associated | place: USA: California | collected 2014-03-27 | study... | reverse complement strand
CTTGCAAATACGCTTTGGGGCGGCGTTCACGGTAGTTTGACAGGTTATTACGAGGAAGCAACAGAGGACAGGGTTATCCAAAACCGTGATGTTTCAAGTCTGTACCCCTCGCTGATTGAGATTTACAAGTATCTCTCCCGCAATGTCCCCGACCCGGAACTGTTCTACGCTATCAAGCGTGACCGCATACAGGCGAAGCACAACGGCGATAAGCAGACTGCAAAGGACTTGAAGCTACCACTTAACACGGTATCGGGCGCACAGGAGAATCGTTACAACGACCTGTATGACCCTCTCCCGACCCGCTCTCTGCGTATATCGGGACAGCTTTTCCTCACGGTTCTTACCATGCGCCTGTTGAACGCCTGTAAGACCATCAAGCTACTTAACCTCAACACCGATGGTCTGATGTACTCTATCGACAAATCGGAACTCGCGCTTGTAGACGAAATCGCTCATGCGTGGGAAGCCGAAACCAAGTTCGAGCTTGAGGTCGATGATGTGCAAAAGGTTTGGATTAAAGATGTGAACAACCTCTTGATGATTAAGACCGATGGCGAGGTCAAGACCGTTGGTGGGTATCTGAACTACGGTGTGTCCGTAAAGGGCGCGTGGGCGATAAACAACAATATGGTTATCGTCAAGAAAGCTCTCATCGAGTATTTCGTCCACGGTACACCCGTTGAGGAAACAATTAACGGCAGTACGGATATTTTTCGACTTCCAGTTGATAGCCAAAGCGGGTGCAAAAATACCGCGAAGCCTAATCACATTGTCGATGGTGAGCAAGTCCCGGTACAGAAAAGTAAACCGTGTATATGCCACGGCTAATGAGCGATACGGTTAATAATCTTACGAGTCTCTGTTTGTTGACTCGTTTAGTTCTTCTACACTCAGTAGCCATTTTTGGTAGTCCTCCTCGTTTTTAGGGTCTTGGTAGAACTGCTCCAAAATCCCCATAAGTGGTCTTGCGAGGTCGCTCACCTGTGAATCAGTGAGCTTCAAGTTCAGTGAGGATTCTGTCACATTCATCGAGGACTCGCTTCGCCTTTGGGTAGGTATAGACCCCTCGAATAATACTCGACATTTCGGGCGGCTGAACTGTGATACCTCGCTTACGCAGTTCAAGAATCATGTCCACCTGCTTTACACCAAGTGCTTCCATTCGCTTCTGAATCTGACTCATCGAGTTTTCCTCCTTTCATGGTTCTCGAAATCGAAATTGCCATTGACAAAAAGGCGAATTATTGTTATTATTGTTATAGGACTAATCCGCTTCAACTTCCCGAAAATTGCCGTTTTCGAGAGGTCGGTTTCTTATTGTCAATTCGGATATTCCGAACTTCTTGTTATTAGTATAATTCTTATTATCTGAATTGTCAAGAGGTAAATTCAAAAATCCGAATTATTTTCCAAGGAGGGAACTCTATGACTTTTGCTGAGAACATCAACCGTATCTGTGCCGAACGCGGCACGAACTTAACCGCCGTTATCAAACAAATAAAAAATGGACAGTCTTCATACACGACTGCCATCAATAAACGAGGTTCTATACCAAACCAAGAGGAATTGCTTGCTCTCGCCAAAATTCTGCAATGCTCTGTAATGGACTTCTTTGCCGATGAAGAAGACCTCTGCTGTGAAAAAGCTGTACCCGAAAATGAGGACGAGGAGGACATTCTAAAGGTCTATCGTGCGTTACCTCGCCGCGCCAAGCATGAGTTCATGGCAATGGTTTATGAGTTTGGAGACCGAAAAGAATACGAGGGGGATAAAGCAAACGCTATCGGTTGAGCGTGTTATTCCTATTGAGTTACTTTACCGAAAGCGTGAATTGGAGGTGAGACTACGAAAGCGGTAATTTACGCTCGATATTCGAGCCACAACCAAAGAGAGGAATCTATAGAGGGTCAGCTCAGAGAATGTCACGAGTTTGCCCTTAAAAATGGGTTCACCATCATAAATGAATACATTGACCGGGCGATTTCCGGCAAAACAGATAACCGTCCGAGCTTTCAGCGTCTCATTAAAGACAGCGAAAAGGGACAATTTGAAGCGGTGATAATGTATACCCTTGACCGTTTCGCTCGTAATCGCTATGACTCTGCTATCTACAAGGCAAAGCTCAAAAAGAACGGTGTGAAAGTCTACTATGCGAAACAACCCATGCCGGACACGCCGGAGGGAATTATCCTTGAATCCGTCCTTGAGGGGTATGCCGAATACTACTCTGAAAATCTTGCCCGTAACATCAAGCGCGGTATCAGAGAAAACGCCCTCCAAGGGCTTGCCACGGGAGGGGCAAACCTTTTGCTTGGGTATACCGTGGGTGAGGACAGAAAGTATGCGATTGACCCAACGGGAGCAAAAATCGTACAAGAGATTTTTCAGCTATACGCCGATGGAATGTCCGCGACACAAATCATTGCCTATTGCAACGAGCGTGGGTACAAAACTGCAAGGGGCAACGCTTTTAATAAAAACAGTCTCCGAACGATTCTCCGAAATGAGAAATATATCGGCACATACAAGCTCATGGACATTGTTATTCCCGATGGTATGCCCGCTATCATAGACAAGGTACTGTTTGAGAAAGTACAAGCTATGCTCAAACACAACGGGAAAGCACGGGCGAAAGCGAAAGCTCACGAAAATTATCTGCTGACTACCAAGCTGTTCTGCGGTCACTGCGGGTCTCCGATGGTCGGTGAGAGTGGCACATCAAAAACAGGGCAGGTTCATTATTACTACAAATGCACAAAAGCCAAGCGGGAACACGCCTGTAAAAAGAAATCCGAACGAAAAGACTGGATAGAGAAACTGGTAGTCCGCTACACAGTTCAGAATGTGTTGACTGATGAGAATATTGCCCTTATCGCAAAACGGGCTATGGAAATCATCGAAAAAGAATCGGCAGATACCACCTACTTGGACGGCCTCAACGCTGAACTGAAAGATGTTCAGAAAAAAATAAAGAACCTTGTCTCTGCAATAGAGCAAGGTATCATTACTTCTGCTACCAAAGACCGCCTTGACGAACTGGAACAGGAGAAGTCTGATATTGAGGGGCGTATCGCCCGTGAGGAAATGAAAAAACCGCTCTTGAACGAGAGCCGCATTAGGTATTGGCTTACTTCGTTCAAGAGCGGGAATGTTGATGATGAGGATTACCAACGGCGCGTGATTGATACATTGGTAAACTCTGTATATGTGTATGACGATGAAGATGGTGGGAAGCGGATTGTGCTAACATTCAATCTTTCGGGCAATAATACCGCTACTCTCACGAGTTCGGATATTGAGTGTTATGCTCCACCAAAAAGTGCAAATCCGAACTCTGTGTTCTTCATCAAACACACCTTTGGATTTGTTTATAGGATAGAGAACGCTGATTGAATCGGCGTTCTTTTTCTTTGCCACGGGACGAGATGAAGTAGTTAAAGTAGTTGTTTTTCGGTTTTTGCGTAAACTTTCACCTAATACGCGCGTACTTAGAGGAAGTTACACGCAAAAACGGATTTTCCACTACTTTAACTACTTGAACGGGATTAAATCAGCTCTTTTTCAGTTCAAGGACAGCGGACTCAATCAGCTTGTCAATGGTGTCGGAGTCGAGCTTATAACCCTTGCTGTTCAAGTATTCCAGTACATAGCTTTCTTCTCCGCGCCGCGACCCGCGCCATTGTAAATCATTTCTGCGGCTTCGACCGCAACTTTCGTCCACGCCTTGATTTTCTCGAACTTCTCAGCGTCCACTTTCTCTTTCAGATAAGGGATAAGGAAAGTGGTAATGACTGCTACGAGCAGAGTGATAACAGCGGAAACAACATTGGTAATGTCAATCATTGTGATACCTCCTCAGTAATTTTCAGAAAAATGTGTGTCGTTGGGTGTGACTTTGTTTTGTCTCATCAGTTTTATTCGGTTCTCGACCTTTGCTTTTGAATAATAGAATCCCGTACCCGTGGCAACTTCGGCGGCTACTGACGGTATGAGGTAGGCAAGCGGCGAAAGGTCGAGAGTACGCCAAATCATTACCATCGTAAAGACGATAACGACCGCATTGATAATTCCTGCCACGATGAGGATTTTCTTTGAAAATTCTTTCGGTGGCTTTTTCTTTACCCTCCGCATACCGTCAACCTCCTTTACACTTTGGTGAAAGTATTGCGGTCAACCCAACCGTAGACCGTAGACTCACCATCGGCATGGACAAGATGATAAGGGTGCTTGCCCTTTGCATAGATTTGTGTGATTTTCGCCTTACCACCCTTGCAGGACACCGCTCTATCACCGTTGGAGCTTGCGTAGTGCGTTTTTCCAGTGAACGAGACATAATCACCTACCTGCGGTGTCCACGCGCTCTGAGAGGGCGTAGAAGCGGCAGAAACGACACTCAAGAACTTCGTGTTGATAGGACTGCAAATCGCGTTCTTCCCGTCCACAGACTTGTCGATAATCGCTCTGTCACCGCTGACCTCGCGGACAATCCAGTTCTTTGCTTTCACCCAAACGGGAATTGCCTTACCGCCGTAGTAAGTAGCCGTGGAGGAGATTTTAACGGTATCTCCCGCCTTGACAGAACTGGTAGTAGGCTTGTCCTCAGTCGGAGTATCAACTGCCGCACCGAGCCGCCTGTTGACCTCTGCCGCGATTTCGCCATGACGATTATACAGATAATCGCCGGGACAGGATTTGTTCGCATAATCGCGGTGAACGGTCATATTGCAACCGTCAAGGTGATTCATGCGCTTGTTCTTGTCCGTACTCCATACGAGCTTTTTGATACCGTTACGGCGGCAAATATCGGTTACAAGGTCGAGCATTGCGGCATACGCCTTGTCATTCACCGCGTAAGGGTGTTTGGTATCGCTTGCGACCTCGATGGTGATAGCGCGGTTGTCGTTTGCCGCGCTTGAGGTACACCAAGAGCGGTCTTTTTCCTCGACATACATACCGATTTTACCGTCTGCACCAACACCGTAGTTGGAGCTTGCCTGTCGGGAGGTCGGAGCAAAAATATTGCCGAGCGTTTCCACGGAACACTGCCCCACGACACAGTGAATGGTGATAGTGTCGATTTTGTTTCTGCGCGGACTTGTCTTATTGGGGGAAATCCGCGTGTAGTTTACGAGAGGGCTGTTACTCATCTTCGTCTTCTCCTTTCCCGTTACTCAGTTCGTCCAACATTTCCGGCGTGATTTCTTCGCCGTGAGTTTGGAAATACGACTTTTCTTCCATAGGTCAATCCTCCTTGTCTTTGAGTGAGAGACGGCCAACCTCTTTCATAATCTTTTCGGCAGTACCGTTTCCACCCAATTTTTTATACGGTAAGTATAAATAATCATGCAGGTTCTCATATTCGTCTTTGGTGATATACCCGCGCTGAATATAACACTCACCGAGATAGCAAATGCGGTCGTGCCCAAGACCTTTCAGCATTTGCCCCTCCGCGCTGTCTTTAGACTTTTTGCTTTGGATAAGACTTGTGAGGAACGCCCAAAAGCCTGTGCTTGCAAAGACCACCCCTACAATGCTGATAATCAGTGTGCTTTCAGAAACCATTTAGCTAAATTCCTTTCGTTTAATGTGAGGATTTACATTTACATGACCTCCCAATTACTATCGTCCCACGCGGCGGTAACGCCTGTCTCACCGACCCAAATCTTACGGACACCATCATGGACATAGAACCCGTTTGCGATAAGAGCCATGCTTTTTTCCCATACAAAGGGGTTATCGGCAGTGCCAACAGGATTTTCCTGCTCTTTGTACTCCTGTCGAACCAAAACCTTGTTCACATAGAAGTTCAGCCAGTCAAAGCCGATTTTGTTAGACCGTGTGAGAGTGGTTTCAATACCACCTGCCGCTTCTACGGTATCGACAATTTTCTGATTATTGTCAATCCGAACCTTTAGCTTTTTCGCGTTGTCGATATAAAGCTGTGCCATTATCTGTTCACCTCCAAAATTTTCAGTGCGGCTTTCATGTCCTGCACGATACTTGCGCTTTCGTTGACCTCAAGCGTTCTGCCAGTGATAAGCCAATCGCTGAGATTGTTTTCGATGTCCTCTTGCAAGCCCTCACGGTTTTTCAAGAGGAAAGTGTACTCATCGTACTCGAACATGGTGACAGAGGTTTCCGTCTGCGGGTCAATATCAGTGACTTCTTTGATGTTTTCACGCAGTCTGACCTCTACATACCCCTCCAACGGCAGGTAAGACTCCATCGACAGGGTTACGGGAGAGACATTTCCTTTTACTCTCATTTCTGACTACCTCCTTTAATTTTCTGATTTTAACTGTATCGCAATATTTCTTTTTCATACCGAGCGAGTCAGTATGCTTGAAACAGGAACACCGCGACAGGAAACCCGCCGCCATACGGAATGATACGACCCCGTTTCGCTTTTGGATTTTCTGAATGTGGCGGCTTTGCCGCATAAGCGCAAGAGCGCGTCTTTTTCGTATGGTCGTGGTTCTGATACCGAAACAGCGACCTACAAAGTCAATCTTTCGCCCTCTACGGTGCTGTCTGCTTTTGCAGTTTCGTTGAATACGAAATAACTGGTAATCGTGCTTTATCTCCAAGCCGAGTTTTCCTACAAACTCCATGACCGCGTACATTGCTTTTCGGAGCTTCCGTTTGTTATTGTCAATTAAGACTAAATCATCGGCGTAGCGGACATAATAGCGTATACCGAGGGTTTGCTTGATGAAGTAATCCAACGACTGTAGATAAAACTCCGCAAGCCACGGCGAGGTATAATTCCCGATGGGTATACCGTGTCCGGGAGAGCTATGGTACGAGTCGATTACCAAATGGATAATACCAAGTGCCTTTTTGTCCTTGATTTTCCGCTGTAAATGTTCCTTGAGCTTGTCGTGCGGGATTGACGGATAGAACTTGTGAATGTCCATCTTCACACAGTATTTTGCGTGTTTGATGTCTCGCATGGTCGCTCGTTCCACTCCTTTAGCGGCGCGGTCAATCCCTCTGTTGGGAATATTGGCACAGCTCCAATAATAGGAGGATTTCATAATGAGCGGCTGTAGCACCTGCACAATAGCGTGATGAGCGCATTGGTCGGGATAGAACGCGGGAATCTGTAACTCCCTCTCTTTTCCCGACAGACCGTCCTTTATGATACGAGTCCGATACGGTGAGGTGAAATCCAAACGAACCAACCGCTCAGACAGGTCTTTCGCGTAGAAATCCAAATTATCCATGACTTTTTGAACATTTCTGCGCTTTTTCTTATGCTTTGCGGTCATTGATGATAGCCAGTCTGCAATTTTCTTCTGAAACTATCTGTTCGTGTAGAAAGCCAATTCTTTTCATTGCTTTTGTTTCTTATAGGGGTTTCAAGAGACTTACTAACCCTATCCCTCCAAACTATTTTTACCAATGGGTACGGCGAGACAGTATCTTGTATAGGTTTGTGCTGTATAACAAAAGTAGGCGCGACCCAATGTTCGAGTTCGAGTTGGACGAGTCATTGTTCAAATTAGCCGTAAAGAGACCACATTTCGAGCCATTGTTCCAATTACCGCCGTGTTGGAAGACGCGCTTTTACTGTTCGCCTTATAAAGTTCTATCTGTTTTGTATCGACCCACTTATGCGGGGGAGAAAATCCCCCGCACCCCCTTAGGAGGGGATATAAAGCAGGCGCGACCCAACGTTCGAGTACGAGTTGGACGAGTCACGGTGCAAAGAAGCCGTAAAGAGACCACAGAGCGAGCCAAAGTACCAATCACCGCCGTGTAGGAAGACGCGCCAACCTGTAGAAGACCAACAAGCGTCACAATCATAGGTCGTTTCGCTTCCGCTACCTGCGGCAGACGGGAGCATGACATGAGGATTACTGCCAGTGTCAAGACCCTCCTGCGTGATATAACTGGAAGACCAGTTGGTTGCACCCTTAAAGGAGAGGGCGGTGTAGTTCGTAGTGGTATCGTCTGCGTACTTGGACGGGTCATTACACACATAGTAAGTACCGTTGTTCCAGTTGACACCATCGACCCATTCCCACACATTACCCCACAGACCCTCGATACCGCGCCAAACCACATCAACCTTGCCGTCTGTTCCGGCAGGTCTGCCCGTGAGACCACTGACATTGTTGCAAGTGCCTGTACTGAGCGCAGAGCTGTTACTGTCGCAGTAGCCGCGCCCAATGACAGACTGCACATTGTTGTTGGCAAATTCCACGAGAATCAACATTTGAATCGCGGAGAGTGCGGCAATGTCGATAATACCCCAACCCGTACCCTTTGCTTTCGCGTTGGAACGCATGGTCGCTCTCGTCTGATTTACCAACGGGCTTACGCCGGACGCGGACTTGTTACCACTCGTGGTTTTATAAGCACCCACATAGAGATAATCCTTTGCCACACCGCCGTGATTGAACGCGGGGTGAAGCGTGAACCCGCTCGTGGCTTTATCCGCAATCTTGAGATATTCCACATTTCCACTACGGTAACGGCGATACCAAAACTTAGGGATTTTCACCATCACATCTCCCGTGGATAGGGTTTCACGGACAATGCCGCTCCAAGGGTAACAGTTGTTGAAGTCACTTGAACCTGCTGTAGTGCCTACGGTTGCGGTAGCAGTCTTGCCGACAGCGGAATCCGTTCTCGCCCAAGCGGGAGAGGTAGCCGTAATATCCCGGCTGATACCGTAGATTTTTACGAACGACAGCTCCACACTACGAGACTGCCCGGAGGAAGTGATAGATACTGACTTAGAGTCTGTATCAGAGCCGGAAACCGCCTTTACCGTCCATGTGCCGACATTATGCACTTGGAAAGTGTGACTGCCGGAGGTATTAGGGGCGGTGTACTTTGTGCTTCCACACTCACAGGTACAGGTTGCTCCTGCGGGGTAGGTAACGGCAATCGTAGCCGTGAAGTAGTAGTAGGTTGCGGTGTAGTTCGAGGTCGTACCTGCCACAGAAACTTTCGGCGTAGTGTTATCCGGCTTGCTGTACCCGTCCTCCGCGCCGTACTCGATATGATAGGTATGACCGATAGGCACGACAAAGGAAGCTGTTTTCTTCGTTTTGGTGAGTGTTGCCGACTGCGTAGACGCAGACTCCGTTTCATCGACACAGGTGACTACCACACTGGAAAACGCGGAATCATCGTCAATAGAAATGGTGACATTGGCGATTTCACCTGCGGCGGGAGTTGCGTCCGCTCTGTTTGCCGCATTGCTCGACAGGTTGTAAACGCCCTGTACGGAATACGGGAAAGCGGAAAAATAATACTTTTTACCCTTGGTGAGTCCGCTCACCGTAAAGGGTGTGTTGACATACGCGCCGAGATTGGTGTTGTTTACCACGAGCGTTCCCTCAGAGGGCTTTGTAGGATAACCAGTATCGCTCATGCGAATCATTACACCGCCCACAGAACAAATCAGATTGTTGTTCGCGTCATAGCTGTCGGCGGGTTCTTGGAACTTCAAGCCGATACTGGTCGCGGAAAGCGAGTATGCGATAAAGCTCCTCATGTTGTTCGGGGCTTGCCCGATTTTCTGCAACAGACTGTCAACAGTCCATTTTGCTTCTGCCCAAGACATTTACACTACCTCCTCTGTGATGTTTAGACCGTCTGCACTGAATGTGATGGTCTTAGTGTTTACGAGGGAATAACTTCCGTTTGACTCTTTCTTATAGAGCTTTTGCGTGATAACCGTATCGGAAGTGAACACGGTTTCGATTTTCTTGTTTCCTGCCGAGTCGATTTCCGTGATGGTCTTTCCATCAGCAGAGAAAGTAGTTGTGCGCGGGTCAAAACCGTCCGTTTTAGTGTCGAGAGCAGTAATCTGATTTTGCAGATTTCCGGCAACATCTTCTCCGAGCTGACTCTTGACGAACTCGAACCAAGTCGTGAATAGTGCCTGTTGCTGACTCTCAAAGGTGTCCATTTCCGTGCGATAATCAGTTTTAAGGGAGTTAATTACATTATCCCCCTCCGCTTCCAAAGCAGTAATATACGCGGTAAAACCGTCCTGCTTGGAGTCCGCTTCGTTCTCAAAAAGCCCTTTCTGTGTGGTGAAATAGTTCTGAAACGCTTCGTACAGGTCAGAACCGTTTTCTACCATCGACATAAGGGTATTGAGAGCTTCGTTCATACGGTTCGCGTCTCTCGCACCAAAAAAGGACTTTTCTTTGTTGCTGTAAGCGGTCACATCTTGGAACGATACCGTACCGTCCTCATTGGTGATGGTGTTGTACCGTTTTAGACCGCTCCACACAGCGTCCGTATAATTTACGGGTAACAGTTCCCAAGACATTTACAGGTCTCCTCCTCTCATTCCAAAATTCCAAGTGAACATTCTTCTCCCCTCAGACTCATTGGTGAGTCTGTCGTAGAGGTCAAGTATGGCGCGTTCCAACCGATTCAGCTCTGCAAAATCCATTGTGTTACCGTTTGCTACATAGGTCGGAGGGTTGCCATACGACCTCTTGAGAGTTTTGTTGTTGATGGTTTTCAGATTTTCCTCAAGCTGATTGATTTCATCAGCATAGAAGTAATCCGAATAGGTACGGTCAGCACCGAGGGAGACGATAGAGAACTCATCGTACATCTTGAGAGCCAACTCACGCAGATAGGTGAGGTTGTTCTTGATACGGTTGAAATCGACCGCGTTGAACCTGTCTCCCGTATACACCCCATCGGAGGGGTTTGTGACACCGTACCAGTCTGTTTTAGGCGTTGTCCATGCCATAACTAACCTCCTGTTCTACGAGCCGTGACCTTACCTGCAAAGCTCTGATTGAAAATGATGGTGTGACGGTAGATGTTTACTTTCATATCAGACTGGAACTCGTTTTCTTGGTAAACAATATCGTTCACATCAATTTCGGGATTACCGCGAGTGTCGTACTCATACTCAATGCCGGACTGGTAATAGTCACCGAGCCAGTCTGCGAGGTCTTGCGCCATTCCCATATCGGAAATGAGAGGATTTTCCCACTTGATTGTTTTTCCTCGATTATTGAGCGTTTTTGTCGCATAACGCTCCACGATTTTGTAGCGGTAGCCGGAAATCTCCAAGCGGTAAGTACCCGTCACTGTAAATTTAACCGTGATATAGTAGTTTCCCGACTCCAAGATGGAAACGCCGCCAGACTGATTTTCCAGTGCGGCAGAAAAGCCGTAGGAGGGTTCGCCAACGAAAAAGGTTTCTACATCACCCGCTGTGACTGTGACTTCTTCACTGACAAGGTTCTCTTGCTGATTGCCCGTCTGATAGCTATAGCAAGGAACGATTATCTCCTTGACAAGCTCCTGCTTGATAGCTTTCGGAGAGGAGGTCATATCTGTGCGGGTCATAGTGAAATCCGTAATATCACCAAAGCTGAAATTATTCAGCACGATACGGCTATAGGGTTCTGAGGTCTTTGTGAACTCGATTTTCATAACATCGAAATCATCAAAGTCCGTGTGAATGACCGTGTTCTTGCTGATTTCGTCAGCCCCGACTTCGTACTCCGTTACGAGCGTCCCGTCATTGTAGGTTCGGATTGTAAAAGCTGCCGGAATCGAGTGTCCGAATACCAGTTTTACACCGTAGTACATACAGGCAACTTCCTGTGTAAGCGTGACAACGGGATTGGTGGTGAATGTTCCGTCCGCTTTAGACTGCACCGCTGACACAAAACCTGTATTCAGCGTAGTGTTTCCAAAATTGCGGGGTAGAAAGAACATCTTACCGTCTGCCGTGGTATAGTTTTGAGCAAAGGTGGCGTACTCGTCTTTTGCAGTACCGTCCATAATCTTTTCGACATTGGAATAGGTTGCTTCTGCATTTGCGCTTGCCGCCGCTTCGGGAATGAAGTTGGACTTAATCTGAATACCGCCCATACGGGTTTGTGATAGAACACACCGACAGGCGTTTGCGATAATCTGCAACGCTTCCTTGTGCTGAACGCGAGGAATGGGGTTTTTGCTTTTCAGATTTTTCAACTGCGGGTCGATATAGTAATCGGTCAGTCCCGCGTCAGCCAGTACCTCAAGAGCCAAATCGTAATAGCTCTTACCTGCACTGCGGTACAGTCCTCTGTAGAACTCCGCGTCCATACTGCGGAATACATCTTGACAGCGGATAGTGGCGGTGTAATCGTCCGACTCCCACTCCGAACACAACAGGCGGTTTCCGCGAATCCATTCGACCTCCCCCGTAGGGAGTTGATAGCCGTAGTAGATTTCCATTTCCTGTCCTGTTTCAAGGAAGTTGATAGCGGATTTCGGATTATCTACATTAAAGTAGTGGTCGTAGTTCTTGAGCTGTACGGAGAAATCAATCTGCGGCACATCTGCCCCGATGGGCGAGACATAGCTCTCAAGGGAAGAAGCCATTACGGAGTCATTGTAGTACACGAGACCGTAACCGAATCGGATAGAGTAGATACGCACCCGACTATGGGGGTTCTTCATACTGTAAACGACCAGTTTCACCGAGGTCGTATTTGTCAACACTTCTTCGGTGCTGAACAGCCCCTCCGTATTATTGCGAAACTCGACAACCTGTCCGCTACTGCTCACCAAATCGAAATTCACAGGGTAATTCTCACCGAAATTGATAGTAATACCCTTGAAATCCGTAGCGGGAACATTGAGATTGATTGTAAGCTCGAACTGTGCTTGCGTAAGGAGCTTGTCGCTGATGATACCTGTGTCAAGGTAAGCGTTGGAAGCGTTCTGTCGAGGAAGAAAGAACATTGTTCCGTCAACTTTGGTGAAATTCTCCTCAAGGGTAGCGTAGATGGTATCATCGGTCTTTTCGGACAGGATATTTGCGGAGTTGGAGTAGTAGGTGAAATCACCCTGCTCGACCTTTGCTTTTGCCTGTGCTTCTTGATTGAGCAGACCGAACGAAATCATAATATACGCTCTCTCGCGGAGAGAGGATTTCATGCTCTCTTTATATGTCTTTGAAACCTTTTGCACAAAATCCCCTCCTTACTCTCCGCAGTCAATCAGATTTACCTTGCAATTTCTGTAGTGTGTCGGTTTCCCGTTTTCATCGACCCAATAAGGTTCTGCGGTTCTATCACCACAGTACATTTTGATAGTCTTGAGGGAGTTCGACACGGGGTCAGTGAAAGTCACATATACGAAAAAGTGACTCAATACATTTAATATCTGCGCCCATTGGTCGGCGGTGAGCCAAGACCATTCAAGACTGTCAATCTTGTACTGGTCTCGACCCACGCGCTGACCGACTACTGAGCCGTTGGCGTTTCTACCCGCGTCCACTACGGTAGTCACCGTGGGGCGTACTCCTCGCTTCGGAGGAGGTAGCTCATAACCGTTGATTGCCAAATAAGCCATTTTCACCCCTCCTTATCGTGCGAATACATAGCCGTTGGCTTTTTTCTGAGTAGTAACCGCGTCATTGACAACACGGTTGCCAATCTGAACAACAGTCTGTTCTTGCTTGTCGGCTTGCCTACGCATATCGTCTGCCATCTGCGACAGGGTAGGTTCGATATACTCTCTGTAGAACTCCTCCATTCCCTCCTTGAAGCCCGTTGCAGTAACCGTGCTGTGCGCCGCCACATCAGCGGAAACAGACTGTGCGAACGAATCACTGCTGTAGTATTTCAGAGCGGAGGTGTCTACGGCAAAGCTCATGGTCGGGTTTACGCTTGTAAACGAGTTCGCCCAATCCGTCACAACGCCCTTTGTCGTGCCGCCGAGGTTGGCGATACCGAGGTTGTAGCCGAGAACAGTGTCCTCACCGATACGCATAAACCGCTTGGACGGGGAGTTGGAGTCCAACGCCGCTTTGTATGCCGCCGCCGCGTCATTCGCCCAACGCCGCATATACGGTCGAGTCGTATCGTAGAAATCGTTGATACCGTTGTTGAAACCGCTGATAACATCTTTTGCAATGTCATAGAACACCTTGTAAGAGACAATTTCCGTAAAAGCGTTCTTCACGGTATTCGCAAACGATACCATACCGCTCTTAGCCGTAGCGTAGTTATTGGTGATACCGTTGTTGAAACCGCTCACAATATCCTTGGCGTAGTTGCCGAATGTTGTTCGGTTGATTGCACCAAAGGACGCGGAGGTAAACCAGTTCTTGAGGTTGGAAGCCCAAGAAATGAAGCTCGACTTGCAGGTTGCGGCGTTGGTGTTCAGCGAGTTCTTGAACCCGTCCACCAGTGTTTTCGCCGCATTGGAGAAGTCAGAGGACTTGGACTTGATACCGTCCACAAATCCCGTCACGAGCTTCTGACCGACCTCTTTCATGTTCACGAACATACCCGTGGACAGCTCAACATTACTGTTGCAGAGCGTTTCCATTTCGGTAAGGAAGCCCTTATACTGCTTGAGCAGGTCGATTGCCGTTTTCAGTTCGGGTACAGCCAAGTTCAGCTTTTCGTTGAGGGTAGTGGTTTGGTTGTAAATGTTCTCTACATCGTCTGCCAGTTTCTCAACAGGGTCTTGCGTAAACCAACCGATGATGGTGTCAATGGTTGCGCTCAGTCCGGCAATAGCCGAAACCTCTGTGTACCGAACGACCTCACCTGCGAAATCCGTCATAAAGTCTACGAACTCGCTCATGTTGGTGGAAAGGGTCGGGAGCTTGTCATTGAGTCTGTCGAGCGCGGGAGCGAGGTTGTCACCAAGCTCATTGGCTACCGCTATCAGACTCTCCGTAAATATGATGAACGCCGCCGCCAGTTCGACAAGCAAAGCCGTACCGAGACCGATAGCCAACGGGAGCAGACCCGCACTTGCAACCGTAGCCGCGCCAAGAGCGGCAGTCACTACGCCGATACCGACAAGCAGAGCCGTACCGAGACCGATAGCCGTTGCAATGGTTTCCCCGTTGTCAAGAACAGGTTGCCATGCTTGCCCGATTTCGTCCAAGCCCTTACCGATAGCCCAAATCTCCACGAGAAACAGCCCCGTTGCGATACCCAACTCTGCGAGAATTGCAGTACCGAGAGCAATGTTCACGATGAGCGGTGTACCGACAGAACCAAGCAAAGCAGTCACAATACCGACAACCGCTAAGATACCGATACCAATACCCATAGCCGCTAAGACCCTGCCGCCATTATTGATAACAGGTTGCCACGACTCACCGACCTGCGCTAATCCCTCACCGAGTAGAATGATTGCACCCGTGATGAGGAGTGCCGCCGCCGCGACTTCCGCGACAATTACGATACCCAAGCCGAGGTTCTTTGCGAGAGAGGTGAGGTTTGGGGACAACTTCGTGCTGACCGTGGTATCGAGAGTTTCTGTTGCCGTTGCAACGGTCGTGACCGCTTCGGAAGCCTTACCGATGGTAGCGACCTCCTTGAGCTTAGAGAACACATCTAATGCCATAGCGAGACCGCCGAGGACTTCCAGTGCGCCGATAATCAGCGTCACCTTATCTACGCCGCTCCAATCGCCTTGCTTGATAGCGTCCCAATTCGCGCCAATCTCTGTGATGATGGAGGTGAAGCCTTGAATAGCCAGTCCCCATGTCGCCACTTTGAGGTTGCCCGTGAACACGCCGATACCGATTGCAATGTTGGTGAGACCTCTGATAGCGGTATTGGCGTTTTCCCAATTTACACCGCTTTCGGAAATGTCCTTGATTGCAACAGCAATCTCACCAATACCCTGTACGACCTTGAGCGCACCGCCAATCTTGAGATTGCCGAGGATAATCAAGCAGTCACCGATTGCACCCGTGAACTCACTAATCATACCGACAACATTTTGGAATGTTGCGCCGTTCTCAAGGAAGTCTTGGAAATACCCGATGAACTCATTAAGGTCGGACAACAGCCCAAGTGCGCCGAGTCCCGCCCAACCTGCGCCGAACCCCTTGAACGAGGTGATATACTTCACGAAATCGGCAACGCTCTTTGCGATTTTCCACGCCGCGAGACCCGCACCGATAGCTCCCACCGTCAACAGGATTTTTCCAAGACGGGTATCGAACAGGTCAGCCCACGAGTCGATTTCCTTGTTCAGACCGAGCCATTCTTTCATTTTCTGAACAATCTCATCGACTTTTGAACTGATTGCGCCATCGAGGAAATCATAGGTCGGCAGGTCAAAGCCAAGACCGCCACCTCCGATGTCACCGATACCACCTGCACCGCTTCCGCTTGTATCTTCGGGAGGGGAGATAATGTTCAGTTCGTCAATGCCGAGCAGAGCGTTTTTCAGCTCTTTTGCCTTTTTGGTAGCGTCACCAAGACCGTCTCCGATGTCCTGTGTACTGTCAGCGACTCCACCGACAGTTGCGCCGATACCGCTGTAATCAATTTCCGGCAGTGCAAATCCGAACAGACTTGCAATGGCATTTGCAATAAGCCGAATGACCTTTGCTACGGCAATCGCATACGGCAGGATAGCGTTCAGAGCAGGAATAAAGATATTACCGATTGCACGGGCGCACTGAGTAACCTGTGCTTGCAAGACGCGGAGTTGGTTCGCGGGGGCGTTCAGCGTTCTCGCCATATCGCCCTGTGCGGTTGTTACCTGCGTCATAATCGCGTAGTAACGCAACTCCGCTTTCTCAGCCTGCGTCATAGCCGAGACTTTCTTCTCAATACCGAGGGTGTATGCTTCCTGCTGTAGACGAGCCACAGACAGGTCATAGCCGAGTCTACGGAGCGGTTCAAGCTCACCCGCGATACCCGACTGTAACTTTTGGAACGCTTCCTCGAACGGAATGTTAAAGAACGAGGAAATGTCATATCCAAGCTGAGTCAAGTTTCGACTCATCGTGTACGCTCTATCGCTTGCCACACCGAAACCCTTGGTAATCGTCATAAATACACCTTGGTTTCGCAACCATTCGGCGGGGTCGATACCAACGATTTCACTGACACGCTCTGCGTACTCCTGCGCCGCGCTTGCGTACTCGCCCATAGACGCGGTGAACAGGTTCAAATCTTCAACATACTGGTTGGACTTATTGATAAATCCTGCCAATACGGAAGCCGCTTTTTTTACTGCTACGATAGCAATACCGATTTTTGCGGCGAGGTTCACATAGCTTGTGGACGCTCTGTCGTTCGACTTCGACAGATTGTTTGTACTGGTAATCAGCTTTTGGATTCTCGCCGGAAACGCCGCAAACCCGCTCGAAATGGCTTGCATTTGCGTAGCGAGAGGAGCGAAAGCGTCTGCCAACTGTTGAACCTGTGACGCAAGTTCCCCCGATGTTTACCGTCTTTAGAGACTGCATGAGAGCGGGGATTTTGCCAAGCTGAGTCACAAACGAGGTAAGGTTGTTCTTACCCATCTGAGAAAGTGGGGAAAGAGCAGATACCAGTTCAGAAATCTGCGTTCCCAACCCGCCGATGTCCACACCGTTAAGACCCTGTACCGCTTGCGGCAATCGCTGTAGCTGAGAGATAAAGCTGTTGAGGTTCGACTTGCCGATTGTGGAAAGCGGAGTAAGCGCGTCCGCAAGCCGTCCGAGCGAGGAAAAATCAGTCCCATTCAGAGACCGTACCGCTGTCCCAAGGTTGGAAATCTGATTAGCTACAGAAGACGAGAGCTTGAGGTTTCCGCAAGAGGAAAGTGCCTGTAAGCCCTGTGCCATCTTATTCAGATTATCCGCGTTGGTGGAGCTGATACTATTCAGTGCGGTATTCAGCGTAGTAAGCTGTTTTGCCACAGCGGTAAGACCAACTCCACCTTTGGTAGCGGATTTTACTTTACCCAAAGAAGAAGCAAGCGCGTCTAATTGTGCCACTGCCGAGGTAGCACTCGATTGTACCTCAAGTTCTAACTGTTCAATTGTAGTAGACACGGTTCTCACTTCCCTTCAAATTTCTTGTTATGCTTCGCCATAAAGCCCTCGATAAGTGCTTTGCCCTTATCATAGGTTTTCTTGTCCTTTTCTTCCTGCTGATACTCAGCCTGTTTTTCCGTAATAGCAAACGGTTCTGCCAAGTACGGAGCAGGTTTTGTACCCTTTTTGGCAAAAGCATGGAGCAGAGGTGACACACGGGACAGAGCTTCGTAGAAATACGCACCCTGTAACCACATTTCTTGGTTTTTTCTGCTCGTTCGGAGTTCTTCCGCTTTCCGATAAAAAATCACCAGTCGGCAATCTTTGTCCCAATACTGTTCTTCGGTCATGCCGAGAGACAGGTAATACGGAAAAAGCTCCTCAAATTTCTCTCCGTAAGAGTGGAGGGGAGCAGTGGCAGTAACACCACCACTCCCCTCAGTGGAGGACAGCGGGTCACTCACCAAGTCGCTGTCCAGTTCAAGTTTCCCTTGCTTTCTTCGGGTTCTTCAACGAGGGTCATAATCGGCTCGTTATACATTTCTGCCAACTTACCGATAAGCTCCTCTTTCTTGGTGAGCTTAGAATAGATTGTGTCGATGGTGTCCTGCTTCACAAAACGATGGTGAGCAAGGAACGCACCTGCGAACAGTGCCGGGAGGGTACTCATGGGCTTTTCGGTGATTTCGGACGCGATAAAGCCTTTTTCTCCATTTCTGCAACGGTTCTGCGGGTGTATTCGAGGGTGTATTCCTTATCCTCGAAAGTGAAAGTCAACTGTTTACTCATTGTTCTGTCCTCCTAAATTTTCTTTTACTCTGCCACAGTGATAGGGGTAGACGGTGCGATAGTGACGGTCATATCAACGACCTCATTCACGCCGCCGCCAACGGGGAACGCGGAAAGCTGACCCTTGAACTCGAACTTACCGTCAGAGCCAGTGGGGGTCAGTACGCCGCCGCTCTCAGTGCCACCGAACCACACTGCGTAGGACTCCTCCTTGCCCTCAAGAGCCTTGAGCTTGGTAAAGTCCTCCTTGGTGTAGTTCGCAGTGAACTCAAGCGCGTCAAGAGACTGAATACCGGGAATATAGGTCTGCATTTTGTCAGACAGGGTAGTGGTCTCCAACATTTCCGGCGCACCGCCAAGGTCGGGGAAATCCTTGATGTCGATAACCTTTTCATAGGTATCGCCCGTGCTTGCTTTCTTCATAAGAAAAATCTTATAGGTGGAAATAGCCATGATTTTTACCTCCTGTAAATTGTTTTATTTTTGGATATTACTGCCCGGTAGCGTCCGAGCATACGATAAATGGTCGCTTCGTCTTGGTTTGGTACAGGTTCGAGCATTGTCCGTGTGAAGTTCAGTTCCAAGAGCTGTTCGTCAATGAACGCCGCCAGTTCCTTACACTCCGCTTTCTTACCCGATGTCTTATTAGAGTAGACATTCACCTCGTAGGTCACAGCCACATGATTTTCGTGTCCCTCCGTGGTCTGAGAGTTGCGGAATGTGGCATTATCTATCTCAACGATGGAGATAAAAGGAAACGAGGAGGGTGACTTGACATATTCGCTCATAATGAGCAGGTCGGGGCATTTCTTCTCGAACGCCGCATAAACCTTTTCCGATACTTCGTCAAAAATATCGTCTTCCATGTCAATCATTGAAACACCTCCCTCGCTATTTCTGCGATTTCATCACAAACGGTTTTTACGGCGTTATACATTGGCATGGTAGCGGGTGCGCCGTGAGTCAAGCGTAATTTACCGTCCTCATC
>ENA-OOMY01000014-OOMY01000014.1-viral-metagenome-genome-assembly--contig:-NODE-14-length-19692-cov-6.525173_pt1 | contig 19692 bp, 15 predicted proteins | sample MGYA00245307_ERZ501076 | MGnify/ENA primary metagenome ERZ501076 (study PRJEB25959, sample SAMN05341323) | viral metagenome | host: human-associated | place: USA: California | collected 2014-03-27 | study... | reverse complement strand
GATAAAGATCTTTGAAAATAAAAATGCTCATGAACTTTTCGGATTTTTTCGCAGGTACATCTACACCCTGACTCATTCCGTGAATTTGCACCGATAACAAGTGCAATCCTAAGAGACTAACAAGAGTCAAAGGTAAAATCACCACATGTAGTGCATAGAACCGACCAAGAGTCGACTGCCCAACACTGGCTTCTCCTTGAAACGTTTCTCTTATGATTCTGGGAATTTCAGCTAGTTGACCGGGCAAATATTCACCGATGTATTCTATTGATTGCAAACCTACTTTGGTGGCGTTTACAGCTATTTGATTCCAAGGCAAAAGATATCCAGTAAAGCCAAATGTAAATGTGATGAAGAGTAGCAAAACACCAGCTATCCAGGTGATTTCGCGTGGTTTAACGAAAGACTTCATAGCAAATGCGGTCAAAAGGTGAACTACTGCGACAAAAATCATGCAGGATGATGACCAGGCATGCATGTTTCGTATTAGTGAGCCGCCTGCAACATATTTGTTTATATACTCAACTGAAACGTTGGCTTCGCTTACTGTGGGTTGGTAGTAGAAGAGCAAGAAAAGACCAGTGATTACTTGAATCATGAAAAAAACATGGTCAATCCACCAGTGTAGTAGCCCCAGGACATTTTATGCACTGGAACTTCTTTTTTCTCAACCATGTAGTGATAGTTGAGTTTCTCGACAGGAAAGCGATCCTTAACGAATTGAATGGTCGAATTGAGTAAGGAGTTTAAACTCATGTTGTTTTATCCTCCAGGCTTTTGGCGATATAAACTCTGCCTGCGGATAGTGCGTCGGGTTGCACAAAGCAAGTGGTCTGTCCTTTGTTATCGCGACTGGCCATCACTTTTCCTTGCTCATCCATTATCACCCAGGGAAGATGACCAAGCGGTGTTTTGGCCGGTGCTTCTGAGTTTGGTTGTCCGGTTTCGATGTTGAAGTAAGAAACGTGGCAAGGACATAAAATTCGTCCTTCAGCGTCAACTTTGTTTCCAACTGTACAGCCTAGATGAGTGCACTTAGCTGAAATTAGCAAGGGATAACCGTCTTTTCCTTTAAAGGCTATAGCTGGTTGCATCTTATAGTCGATGAAATATTTTCCAGCTGTTGGGTTCAACTCGGTGATTGGTGCCACCATTATATATTTTGAGGCTTGTCTTTCTAGTTCTAATTTCTTTTGATCCACAGTCGATTCAAGATGAGCTAGTCTGACTTCCATTAACTCTGTTTCTTCTTTTTCGCTTAGTCTGGGACCAAAGAAAAAGCTAAACACTTTACTTAAGGTTCCAACAGACAAAAGAAAGGCACCAAATCCAATACCAAGGAAGGCATTCAAAAAGTGACGTCTGGTCTCTTCTTTTGCAAATGTTGGAGTTTCTTCGTTTAGTTTTCGAGAATTGTTCCAAACTACTTGCTGAGGCGGTCTAAATAAGTATTCGATCGGTACGGCGAAGAGATGTACTAGGCGGGAAAATGGAATGATTAAAATGAAAAACCATGCACACACTATGTGAGCTTTCACTAGAATCGGTAAATCTTCTATATTGCTTAGGTCTGGTTGAAACAGTACTAAACTCCAAAGATAAGGAGTTGTAGTGCCGGAGCACCAGGCGCTCCCCCATTTGCAGTGAACAGCAATAGCCGCTCCCAAACCAACTTGGGCAAGAAGTAAGGCAATCACTAGAAGATCCATCGGTGTTGTAACAGCTTGAATTCGAGGCGAAGTTAGTCGTCTTATCCCAAGTACCACTAGCCCTATTAAACACAAAATGCTGAGACCAAATCCTATCGCTTCTATAGCCATAAGCAAGACTTGGTTTGAAGTCAGAGTTTGCCAGAAGCTAGGAAAGAGAAATGCTAGTATGTGAGCTAAGAGAATCAATAAAATACCTAAGTGCCAAGGCAACGAACCCCACAATAGACCGTGATTCTCTAGGAATTGTGATGATAGCGATGAGTAACTCATGGGCTCTTTTTTTATGCGATAGATAGAGCCAAAGGCGCATGCAAAGACTGCCAGATAAGGTAGAACGATAAAGAGCAAAGTGTTGGTCATCTTTTATTCCTCGCAATCTTTGTTCTTCAGAACTACTAAGACAGCAGAAAGTAAATGTTTATATAGGTTTTTCGACAAATTCAACTGTTCAATCATTTTTTCCACTGGAACTATAAGACAGTAATTAATCAGCTCTGTTAGTGTTTCACCATCTATATGAGCGGCATATTTCAAGATGCAAGTAAGATGATCTGGAAGTTCTTTGCCGGGATTGAATCCCGCTTCTGTGTATTGCTCATTGAAAATAGCCATCACAGTGCCTCGATCGAAATTTTCGTCTCCAAAAATGTAGCCTGTTGTATAAAGACTGCATATTGCTGCCAAGTCAAAAGTAGAAGTGTAAAACTCCTGCCAGTGTTGAAATGACTTAGATGATAGTTCAGACAGAAGTGGCTCCAGATGCTCCTTTGCTTCTGGACAACTGTTGTGCACATTTGCTGCCAGTTTGCTCATTCGCTCCAGATAATTCTGATCTGGATATTCAAGCATCAGGCCTAGTTGCGCAAGAGCTAATCCTTTTTTAGTTCCGATGTGGGAATTATTTTTAGGAGGATTTATTACTTTTTTCATTACTATAGTCCTCGCGTCGGTGGTTGAATTACGCCAATTCCGCAAGAACCTTACAAATTTCGGGATTGCAAGTAGATTCAATTGATTCTTCTCGCTGAATTTCCGGTATAACAAATCGTTGATCAATGGTTGGTATTGCTGTCAGTCGATAAATTTCCTCGGCTTCTTCAGGAGTAGTTCCACCTTCTCTCATCATTTTGTTCATCATGACCAAGTCGATGTCCTGCATGTCTAGAGTTCGTTTGTAATACCGAACAGCCATCAGTTTTTTCATCACATATTCGATGATGTCCTCGTTTCCGGCACTGAAAAGTCTAGCTAAATATTTCATGGGTAGACGAGATTTATCTAGCGAGGTGAAGAAGTTGTCTAGAGCATTGGTGTATATTCCATTCGCCATTTTTCCCATCACCGGTAAAAGTGGTGGCACATAAAAGAGCATAGGCATGGTGCGGTATTCAATGTGCAGTGGCAGTGCTATTTTCCATTTCATTACGTATTTGTAAATGGGTGATAACTGCGCTGCTTTGATAAATTCATCAGAGATACCATTGGCTTTCGCCATCTTTATAATTTCTGGATCAAATGGATCACAAAAGGCCGTTCTTTGCGATTCGACAAGAGCTTTGTCTGGTACTTTCATGGACTCTGCCGCTCGGTCGGCATCATAAAGCAAGACACCAAGATAGCGAATTCGACCGACGCATGATTGAAAACAGTTTGGAATTTGACCCGTTTCAAGCTTGGGATAACAGAGAATGCATTTTTCAGACTTACCAGTTTTCCAGTTGTAATAAATTTTCTTGTAAGGACAGGCAGAAATACATGCTCGCCATCCACGACAAACGTCTTGATTGATCAAAACAATTCCATCTTCTCCTCTTTTGTAAAGGGCACCAGATGGACAAGAGGCAACGCAGCTCGGGTTGGCGCAATGGTTACAGATGCGCGGAAGATACATCATTGAAATGCGTTCAATTTCAAATAATTGCTCGCGTTCCTCGTCGCTTAATTCCTCAAGGTTGATATCGTTCTCCGCATAAAAAGTTGAACCAGAGAGATCATCATCCAATTGGGACCAGCCTCGATATTCATGGGCTCGCCTGTGATGAGCGAAACCGGTATGGCAGTGGGTTGATCGTCGCCAGCTTCAGCTTCGAAAAGATTTGCGTAGTTATAAGTCCAGGGTTCGTAGTAATCTTCGAGGCCTGGCTGATTTGGATTGTAAAAAAGTTTCACAAAGGAGTCAATTTTGTTTTGACTTTTCAGTTCAAGCTTTTTGTTTCCATCGCGCCCTTTTAATTCCCATCCACCTTTGTAGTGTGACTGGTCTTCCCATAGTGTGGGAAAGCCTGTACCTGGCTTTGTCTCAACATTGTTCCACCACATGTATTCAGCGCCCGGACGATCGGTCCAGACGTTTTTGCAAGCAACACTGCAAGTGTGACAGCCGATGCATTTATCGAGGTGGAAAACCATTGATACTTGAGCGCGAATATCCATAAGTTAGTACTCCACTTGATCTAAAGGTTTAACTACAACGAAGGTGTCACGGTTGACTCCTTGCGGTCCCCAGTAATTGAAGGCGTAGCTAAATTGAGCATATCCTCCGATCATGAATAACGGTTTCAGTCGTGCTCTGGTCAAACTATTGTGTCCACCAGCACGTTTGTAACCTCTCTCTTTCGATTTCGGAACAGAGACTGTTCGCTCGGGCGAGTGATAAATAAACGCTAGTCCGCGCGGGATGCGAGCACTGACGCAGGCTCGCGTGCAGACTACGCCGTGGTCGTTAAAGACTTCCACCCAGTCATTGTCATTGACACCTATCAAGTCTGCGTCTTTGTCATTGAGCCATACAGGTTCGATTCCTCGCGAAAGAGTTTTCATTCGAAGTGTGTCACCAAAGGTAGAGTGGATATGCCATTTTCCATGTGGTGTCAGGTAGTTCAAGATAAGTGAGCCGGAATCTTTGGAAGATTTTTCCAAGTCTCGTGCTGTGTGCATAGTTAAGCGAGGTTTGTAGGTGGGAAGATGTTCTCCAAAGGCTCTATATGTCTCGTGATCAAGATAGAGATGTTGTCGTCCTGTAAGGGTCCGCCAGGGAATTTCTTCCTCCACATTTTGGCAATAAGAAGAGTAGGTGCGCTCGTCGTTTGTTATGCCGGTCCAGTAAGGAGTGGTTAACACGCGTCTTGGTTGGGCTTTTAAATCATTGAAAGTCATTCTTACCGAACGATTCTTTTCTGCTAAGTGAGTGTGATCGATTCCGGTTTTGTGCGACTCTGCTTGGAAAGCTCGATAGGCTAGTTCTCCATTTGTCTCTGCCGCAAAATGTAAGATAATTTCGCATGCTTGCAAAGCTTCTTCCATTGCAGGATATGTTTTTCCATTCCAAGTTTTAGTGGCATTCGATTTCATGTACTCGTCGTAAAGGTCATCGACGTCATAATGTGTCCCATGCACCGAAAGTCCGTTTTGTCGGACAAGCGGACCAAGTGAAGTAAAGCGATTATGCAAATTGGCATAGTCACGATCTATCACTTTCATGTTTGGCATGGTTTTTCCGGGAATCGCTTCGCATTCTCCTTTTAACCAATCTTTTACTGATGGTTGAGCAATTTCAGCCGGGGTATCATGCATCAAGGGTGATACCACTAATTCTTTTATCGGTGCCTCAAAATATTTTTTACTTAGTTCGGATGTGTGAAGAGCGATTCCCTTGAAAATGTCCCAATCTGATTTAGATTCCCAGCATGGTGGCACAGCTGGCTGCAAGGATGAATAAATGTATGCATGTCTGTTGTGTTCAAGTCATGCTTTTCATAGTAGGTTGCAGCAGGTAGGACGATATCTGAGTAGAGTGCAGATGAGTCCATCCTGTAGTTTAGGTCTACAATGAGGTCCATTTTGCCTGTTTCGACTTTGTCATGCCAGGTCACTTCTTTAACCAGGTCACCAGCCATTTCTTCCGAGATAGCGTTATTGTGAGTACCCAGGTAGTGTTTTAGAAAATACTCGTGTCCCTTGGCTGAAGCCAAAATGGCGTTTCCTCGCCAGATGTACCAGACTCTGGGATACGATTCTGGGTTGTTGGGGTCTTCTACCGAAAATTTCAATTTGCGATCTTTGAGTTTTTGCACCACGCTTTGAATTATTTCGTCGTCTGATTTGGCTCCTTCAGACTTTGCATCTTCCACAATCTGGATGTTACTTTGATTGAATTGCGGATAGCATGGAAGCCAGCCAGAGCGTACTGCAATTGCCTGTTTGTCTACAGTATGTCCATTAGCCATCGAGTGACTTTCATCAGCTACTGCGCAAATATCTGTGAAGTTAGTGTCGTAACGCCATTGGTCAGAGTGTACGTAGTGAAATGAAGGTGCGTTTTGTAGGCGTGGAGGTCCGCCCCAATCGAGTCCGAAAGCGATAGGACCCCAAGACGCTTGAGGAGCCAGCTTTTCTTGCCCTACATAATGATTTAAGCCACCACCACTAACACCAACACAACCACACAAAATGAGAGGGGTGATTATAGCTCGGTAAATGAGATTGTTGTGATACCAGTGATTAGCACCCGCACCAATAATGACACTACATTTTCCATTGCTGCTAATAGCACTAGCAGCCCATTCACGAGCAAATTTAATTACTGTGTCAGCGCTAACGCCAGTAAATTTTTCTTGCCAAGCTGGAGTGTACGGCAGAGATGGATCATCGTAATTTTGGGGATAATCTCCACCTTGCTCACGTGAAACTCCATATTGTGCAAGCATCAATTCAAATGCCGTGGTTACAAGCCTGGGACCATCTATGGTCATTATTTCGAAAACTCGAACTTTTCGACTAAGACGTGCATTATCTTCGAAATCGGAGAAGTCAGGGAATTCAACATCTACAAGTTTGGTACTGATATTGGTTGCTTTATCCAAGTTCAAAACAGGCGAGATTTTTTTGCCGGTCAAAGAATCTTCTTGCTTGAGGTTCCATTCGCCTTTTGTTTTCTGCCAGCGGTGACCTACGCTACCGTAGGGAATTGCTAGCTCTCCTGAGTCTTGGTCGATTACAAACATTTTCCAATCGGCGTTTTCGATTTTGCTAGTCGAGTCGAGTTGGCTTGCACGCAAGAATTTTCCGGGTTTGAGACTTTCTTTTTTAGTGTGATCAAGTTCAACTAGAAAAGGCATGTCGCTATATTTTTTTATGTATGACTCAAAATAAGCCGTCTGTTTTTCTATATAAAATTCGCGCAGAATCACATGACCGACAGCCATCCAAAATGCAGCATCCTGACCTTGATGGATAGGAACCCATTCATCGGCAATTTTTGAAACTTGCGAGAAGTCAGGAGAGAATACAACTACTTTTGCTCCGGCATGTCTGCCTTCAACCAGAAAATGTGCATCGGGAGTTCTGGTCATGAGCACGTTAGAGCCAACCACCGCCACAAATTTGGAGTGAAACCAGTCAGCGCTTTCAGCTACATCGGTTTGTTCTCCCCAGACTTCAGGTGATGCCGGGGGGAGATCACAATACCAGTCATAAAATGACAAATTGACTCCTCCCATTAGTTGAAGGAAACGAGCACCAGCTGCGTAACTAGCCATGGACATGGCTGGGATGGGAGAGAAGCCTACGATTCGATCGGGACCGTATTTTTTTATGGTGGCAATGTTTGCAGCTGCCATTATTTCATTGACCACAGCCCAATCGGCTCTGCGAAATCCGCCTTTGCCTCTGGCTGTTTGATAGGTTTTGCGGTGTGTTTTGTCTTGTGCGATAGAATTCCAGGCCCCAACAAGATCGTCTGGGAATTTTTTCTTGGCTTCATTCCACAAATCTAGAAGTACGCCTCTAATATATGGATACTTAACTCGCAGTGGAGAGTACAGATACCATGAGCATGAAATACCGCGCTGACAGCCGCGTGGTTCGTGGGGCGGAATGTCTTTGCTGATAATGGGATAATCGAGAGCCTGCAATTCCCAAGTGACTATGCCGCCCTTAACATACACATTCCAGCTACAAGAACCTGTGCAATTTACTCCGTGAGTGCTGCGCACGATTTTGTCGTATTGCCAACGATTGCGATAAAAGTCTTCCCACTGTCTTTTTTCAGGAGCAAATACGTCTTTAATCCAAGTCATTTTATTTTCTCCTCTTCAAATTGGCACGTGCGCTTTTTTTGCGATTGCGATAGCCAAACGCGATAACTCCAAGAACAAGGACCGCCATTCCTGCTCCCAGAGCGAAAGGAGACGAGCGCATTGATTTCGTTTCTACACTTGTAGTAGTTTCCAAAAAGGCAGCTATATCTAGTGCTTCTTGATGAGTAATAGGGTGTTCCTTATAAGCTTGCTTCATAACTCTATATGGTGCTTTTTCAATGCCGAGAACTAAGGCTTTGCCAGGGAACTTTTTTGATATTGCGGATAGATCTGGTCCCATATTGCCACCCTTACCATTTGATTGGTGGCACGCGATACAGGACATACCGCCGTTTTTCAAAGCCATATCGCCATTAAACAAACGCTGACCTGCTTCTTTAGAGGCAAACTCTTGTGTGGTTTTTATTGGCGGCGGGGCTTCTGAAGCTTTCGTCGCATCGCCTTTTGGTTGAACCTGTTTTTCATTCTTTTCTTGCTTGCGCAAATATCCGACCAGCTCTTCTATCTCTTCATCTTTAAGAGGTCCGGTGCTTTGTTCCATGCGTTTAATTGCACTGCGCAAGTCTTCAACTTTCCAGTCCGATACAGGAGCAAGATCGGGTCCTAAAAGTGCGCCACCGCCAATGGTATGACAGCCTGCACATTTATCGGCGAACAATTTGTCAGCATTTTGAGCCCTAACATCAATTGCAAAGGAAAACTGAGCCAAAATCAGAAAAAGTGGAAGTACCCAGGATGAGTACCGCTTTTCATTATTCTTCCAGTTCAACAAGCCCTCACCTCAATTGCCTAGTGCTTCATTTAATTTTCACAAAGCGGTTGCGATTTCGTATCAACCCACCGATTGAATTCGGATAAAGTCATCCTATTTGTAAAAGACTTCATATTCCCGCCCAGTGGACTTTTTTGGGCAGAAGGGCAAATGATGGACGTCTTGCTTTCCCTAGACTTTGAGCCTGCATCATCCTTTAGGATGATTTTGATAAGGCGAGCATAGAAAATGACATAATGAAAAAGACACAAAAGAAGTGGCACTGCAAGGATTGTTACTTTGTTCTCTCAAACAGCAGAATACGCATTAAGAGCAATTGTTTTTCTGTCAATGAATTTAGACAGACCCTTTTCAGTGGTGGAAATTTCTGAAAACACACAAATTCCCTGTGCCTATCTGTCCAAAGTGCTCCAATCCGTTTCAAAAGTCGGTCTTTTAAAGTCGAAACGAGGATTGAACGGCGGTTTTATGCTCGCCAGATCTCCAGAGCAAATGACTGTTTTAGATGTTTTAAATGCAGTTGATCCTTTTATATATGGAGATAAGTGCCCGCTTGGATTAGAGATGCATGGGGGCACTTTGTGTTCAGTTCATGCGAAATTGAGAGGTGCATATTTGGTGATAGAAGAGATATTTGCTAAGACAACCATCTCTGATTTGCTTGAAAGACCAGCTTGTACAATTAAGGATAGAGAAGGTGGTCTTAAATAGTCTTAGCTATGGCGGCTAATTCTTTTTCTAAAGTGCTTGCGTGTACTGGGTGAGTATTCCACCAATTGTGACCAGCGCTATGCCGGAAAGGCGCTGAATATTGAAGCTCTCTTTCAAGATTAAAACTGCAAGTAAATACATTAATAAGGGATAGCAGCCGCAAATTGTTACTACATATGATGCGCTCGCTAATGATAGAGCAAGTAGATAGGCTATAGAACCCGCATGCAAACAGAACGCCGAGCCTGCCACCCAACCTAAACCTGATTTTTCAAATACAAAAGATGGCTTGTTTTTAGCTTTGAAATACACGTAAAAGCCAATAGCAAACAAAGATTCCCAGAGCGCCTTGCCAAAAAATAATTCCATTGGGCTTGCAAAGGTGAGCGCCTTTTTTTCTGCCACGCCCACTGCTCCCCACAAGAAAGACGCAAGGAGCATGTACAACAGTAAAAGCAAAGTGGCTCTATCCGCTTTGAGATTGAATTTGGCGCTACCAGAAATTAAAACGACACCAAGTGTAATTAAAATGCTGCCCAGTATTCGCTCGCTCACAAGCGGTTCTTGCAGAACTATCCAGGAGCCAAATTGAGTAAAAATGGTATAGGCAGATGTTGCTCCCAGAACAAGACTCGCTTCGCTTACGCTCATTGCTTTTAAGTAAAAAAGCATGGCCAAAAGAACAGACAAAGAAGTCCCCAGGGTAAAGAGCATTACTTCGAAAGTTGGCATCCAGAGCGGGTTTGCCGCTTTGAGATAAATGAGCGTGCCAATCATGAATGGCGTTGATAAAAGTGCAATGGTGGCAAGCACGCGCGATGAAGATGCGCGCTCAAGCGCTACTTTATCGAAAATGCCCCATGCTCCCCAGCATATTATGCAAAATATGACCAGTGTGTTTAATACAAATGAAGTGGGCATTGATGCGGCGCTTAGCTTCTAGTTTTTCTTTTCGCCGGCAGAGATTTCTTTCATCTCGATATATTCTTTGTATTTTTTGCCAGTTTTTTCGGGGTCGAACACAGGCAACGTGCCTGTTGCTTCCCAGTGCCAGCCAAGAAATGAGTTGGAGAATTCTTGCGTAATCAAATCGTTGATTGCGGCTGCAGACTCTTCGCCGATAGAAAGAAAGGCATTAACACTTTGGGATCGAATTGACTATCGCGCAATTTTTTCAGTTCGACTATGGCGCCATCGTGACCAATTGCTTTTCTATACGGTCTATCTGTAGTCATCGCATCATATGCGTCAGAGACTAAAATTATTCGAGCACCAAGCGGGATGTCGTCGCCAACTAAATGATCTGGATAGCCAGAGCCATCATAAAATTCGTGATGGTGACGCACATATTCGCGGGCGCGTTTTAGTCCACGCAAGTCGCCAATAATTTGAGCACTAATTTCGGGGTGCTTGGACATTATTTCTTTTTCTTCAGCGCTTAGTTTGTCTGGCTTCCAGAGGATAGATTCGGGCACACCGATTTTTCCAATGTCGTGCAAGATGCCACCAAGCTCGATATCGCGTAACTCATCGGGTGACAGATTCATCGCGCGTCCAATCAAAACTGCTATCTGGCTAACACGCAGCGAGTGACCAGCTGTGTAGTCGCATTTTGCATCGAGTGCGTCGGCTAATGCGCGAATAGTGCCAAGTGAAAGAAGTTCCATTTCTTGCATGGCTTCTTTCAGTTCGCTCACTAGTGCAGTATTGTGTTGTTTTAATTCATATGCTTCAAGAGCGCGACGGACTGTTAGTTTGAGTTCGTCTGCGTCCCATGGTTTAGTGATGTATTTATAAATATGACCTTCGTTTATAGCGTCAATAAGCGCTTCCAGGTCGGTATATCCAGTCAAAAGAATTTTGATACAGTCTGGGTTCACGTTTAATGATGCACGCAGAAGCTCTACGCCAGTCATTCCTGGCATACGCTGGTCAGTGATAATCAAACTGACATCGTTCTCTTTTATTTTGGCAAGACCTTCTTGGGCATTGACTGCAGTAATTACTTCGTAGTTACTTTGTGAGCGCAGTACACGTTGTAAGAGCCTGAGATTGGCTTCTTCATCGTCTACGACTAGTATTTTGTGTTTGAAAAGTAGTTCTGTCATTTTTTAGGGTGCCGAGTCGTAGATAGATCTGTTTGAGTAGTTCTTCAATTGTTGCATGCTCAGTTTTGCAGGGATGCGAATGGTGAATCGAGTACCTTGACCCATTTTGCTGTCAAGCTCGATTTGACCGCCATGGCGTTCGATAATCGAGTGACAAATCGAAAGACCAAGCCCCGTTCCCTGCCCCACGGGTTTCGTGGTGAAGAACGGATCAAAGATTTTACTCTGAATTTCAGGTTTTATGCCAGTCCCATTGTCTGAAATCGTGACAACTATTAGCCCATTATCAAGCAATGTCTTGATATCGACAATACCGTGTTCTTTCGCTTCGACCGCCTGGGCGGCATTTGCAAGCAAATTCATCCAAACCTGATTGAGCTGACCGGGGTTGCACAAAACAGGCGGAAGCTCTGAGTAGTCTTTGTTTATAGTTATTTGATGACTGCCGTAATATTGGGACAGAATTTTCAAAGACGAGTCAAGACCGTCATGTATCGAAGCTTCCTTAAGCTCGGCTTCGTCCAGTCGGCTGAAGCTACGCAGGTTGCGAATAATAGTCCTAATGCGGTCAGCGCCCTCGTTTAAGTCGGCAATAATATTGTCGAGGTCGGCAACAAGAAAGTCGTATTTGACGATTTCTTTTAGCTCTTTGAGCTTGCGCTGCTGTTCTTGGGGCAATTTGTCGATATCAATAGAATCGACTAACTTTTTCAGGTCTTCAACATATTCTTTTAAATAGGGCAAATTGCCGTGCACGAAGTTAATTGGATTGTTCAACTCATGCGCGATACCTGCCACAAGACGACCAAGCGAAGCCATTTTCTCCTGGTGAATCATTTGCGACTGCACGGCTCTAATCTGTACGTTTTTAGTATCCAGATTAACGTTCTTCTGCAGCAGGTCCTCGTTTATCTTGTGCAAGGCTTCAATCAAAGAAGACTGCTCTACAGCAACTGCCACCTGACCTGCGACCGCTTTTACAAGCTCAAGCTCAGACTCGGCCCATTTGCGTCGGGGGTCGGTTTCAGCCACTATGATTATGCCTTTAGAAGAGCCGCGATAAATAATAGGCTGGATCACCATTGAGCCCATTTGGGCGGCAACGAGCAATTCGCGCACCGGAAATAAATCGGCGTCGTTTTCTGGCTTGTAGTAAACAAAAGACTTTTGTATACTGCCGTCTTCAAGGGTTTCATAAAAAGAATGATTTTCGAGTAAATATTCAAGCAGTTCGAAATTAAAATGGGTCGAAGATTGATCAAGCGGGTCTATGTTTTCATCGTCGCCAGCTTCGGTTATAAGCAGTCTTTCGTGTTTGGGATTGGGACAAACAATGGCGCAGCGAAAAACTTTCATCGCTACTGAAAGTTCGTTGCAAACTGTTTTTAGAATTTCATTCAACTCAACTGGACTGCGAACAACTGAGTTGATGCCGTTAATCAAACGCTCACGCTCAGACTGTTCTTGCAGGGCAAGGACCATTCTGTTGTTCTGTTCTAGCTGTTCGCGCAGTTGATTCGCCACTTGCGAAGCCAGTCCCGACATATAACCGCAAAATCGTGCCCATACAAAAGCCACACCTATTAAAAGAATGGACCTACCGGCAATACGCGCCCATAGGCTTCGGACATAGACCGAAGCCATTCCCACTTGATCGGGTGAAAAGGCATAACTTATCGAGTCGGCGTTTTTCCATACTAATAAACCGACATAACTAAGAGACACAAGTAACGCTGTGAGGTCGACGCCTTTGCGCTCAAAAGTATAACTTGCAAGCAAAATCGGTATCAAATAAAGAACATACAAGTCTGACTCAAGTCCGTTTGTAAGACTGACCAGATAAGTTATGGTGGCAACATCGCAGGTGGCAAGGGCGGCATTTAGTATTTTTAGATTCTTAAATGTGTTTACAGTCTTACTTTTGACCAGTATCAGCGCGGCACCTGTGTAAGCAAGGCAGGCGACAATGACACCAGATGTGGTGAGCATGTTTACACCGGATGCACCGATGCTGGGACTGAAAAACCAGAGACAAAGTGCAAGAAGTAGACCACAACCTGCAAGTGCAAGTCTGAAATGCAAAAGCTTTTCAGTTTTTAAATTCAGCTCTGAGGTCCGCTGAGCTAACTGATTTTGCAAAGTAGAAAGGCTAGAAGAAAAGGACATATTTAATTTACATCAAAATATATTGCGAGGCGCGCTTGTAGACTTCTGCTGCTTCTGCAAAGCGTCCAAGCGATTTTAGAGTCGAGCCCCAAGCTTCATATGTGTCACCATCATAGGGATCTATTTCGGCTGCTTTTTCATATTTTTCAAGTGCCAGTTCGTGCATACCAAGCAAAGTCAAAGTTTTGCCCCAGGCGTAATACATCTGGTTATCACCTTCATGAATGACCGAGGCTTCGTTAAAGAGCCTGTCTGCATCGGCAAACATGCCTTTGTCTAAATACAAATGTCCCATCAAAACTTTAGCTGGTCCATTGTCTGGACGCTCTGTCACAAGTTCGCTCAATAAGTGTAGCGCTTCGTTGTGTCGCTTTTTGGCTCTTAGCGCTTTGCCCAGAATGAGCTTGGCGTCTACGTCGTGGGGAAGCACATCTAATAATTTCATCGACTGGTGCATTACTGTTTCGTATTCAAGCACAGCAAGCAATTTTTCCATCACTTCTTTTTGCGGAATAATACAAAGGGGATCGCGAATAATTGCCTCACGGAATTTTTGACGCGATGCGTCAGCCTGTCCCATTTCATCTAGACTGCGCGATAAGTGTAAGTGAGCAAGACCATAGCCGTCGTTTATTTTGATGCACTTCTTGAATTTTTCTACTGCTTTTGTATGATTACCCAAAAGCGAAAGCGCGCATCCAAGCCCATCTAGAGCCAGATAATCGTTGTCGTCGTTTAAGCAAATTGCTTCAAATGTTTCTTGCGCTTTTTCGTAGTCGCCAGCGCCAAGGTACGAATAACCAATCCATAAGTCTAGATCTGGCTTTTGATTAGCCAATCCACGAAGTCTAATTTCGTTTAGTACACTCAAGGCGCGATCGAATTTGCCCAAAATCAAATTATTAACGGCAAGAAAATGAGCGATAGTAACATTGAAATTAACCGATATACCTTTTTCGAAAACTTCGCATGCAGACTCGAATTCTTGCAAAATCATATGAGTCATGCCTAAATTGGCTCGTGCTAAATCAAACTCGGGATTGATGTCGACCGACTCGAAAAATTTGTCGAGAGCGTCGTCCATTTTGTTTTGTCTGAAAAGGGTCACGCCCCAATCGTTCAAAACAAGACTGCGCTCCATCGCTCCCACGCGCGATGGCGGCAATTCCATGATGGCAGAATAGTGTCTTATTGATTCATCTAATTGATTCAGTTGGAAAAGAGCCTGGGCCCAATTGCGGTGAGCAAGCGGATATTGCGGGTCGATGTCTATGGCGCGCTTAAAACATTCTATGCCCCTATTTAGATTGCTCGATATGCAAAGCACTGTGCCAAGCGCATTGTAAGCTTCGGAAAAATGTTGATCGATTGCCACCGCTTTTTCAAACAAGTCGATAGACTCAGTCTGCATGCCAAGTTCGAATGCCACCATGCCGCCTTCGTAATAGGCAATGGCTAATTGGGGATTGCATTGAATGGCTTGTTTGAACTGTCCAAGCGCGCCTTTAAAACTGCCGCTTGCTGCAAGAGAAATGCCCCAGTACAAATGTCCCATGGCAAAATTGCTTTTGAGTTCGCACGCTGTTCTGAAAAAAGGCATCGCTTCTTGCGGACGTCCGCGCTTTAAAAGAAGCAAACCCATTTGATAATGCGCTTCTGCAGCATCGCGTTTTTGATTGATGCAACGTTTAAAATAATTTTCTGATTCGTCCAGACGCCCCGTATTGGCGCAAAGCAAGCCCATCTCATAGAGCGCATAAGCGTCTTGGGGCTGATTGCTTGTGTGCTGAGCCAGCATAGAATAAGCCTCATCCAGGCGGTCCTGGGTGACTAATTCGTGTACTTGCTGTATGACGTTACTCATTTATATTAGTATCGAGCTGCTGCGGCAAAAAATAGATTTAAAACAATTGCGCACAAAATAAACTGTACCATCCAGAATCCGCATACGACCTGCCATTCGGTAAGCTTGAGTTTGCTATCGGCTGCAACCGCTTCGAAATGATGGTGAATTGGCGCCATTCTAAACAATCTTTTTCCCTGTCCTTCGCGCGATGTGGTCAGTTTTTTGAAAATGACAACAATGGGCGGATAGTTTTTTTCATTATCGTATGGCTTGGTGAGCCTGAAATAAGAGAATTGAAGAAATACCGATAAGACCTCCACTATGTATATTACCGAAAGTGGAATGAACCAAAGAGTTAAACCTCCGCTCACAACAAGCGCGCCCATCAGCCCGCCGATGAAAAGGCTGCCGGTATCGCCCATGAAAAGCTTGGCTGGGTGCCGGTTGAAAACCAAAAAGCCAATTAAGGCACCTGCTGCACTTGCGGCAATTATCGCTTCTATATAGAAGCCTCGATACCAGAGCATCACAGATAAAGTGGCAAAAATTTGGCTGGAAGTTCCTGCTGCAAGTCCGTCCATTCCGTCGTGAATGTTTGCTGCGTTTGCGCAAGCGGCAATCATGAATATAGAAAGTGGAAGAAAAATATATACCGGGGGCGCGACCTGACTCAATTGAAGATGAAAATTTGTCAATTCAAATGGCAAGAAAAAAGTACTTCTATGCATGATTATGTAGCGATACCAAGTATGCCTCCCAGCGCAAACTCTAAAGCGAGGCGAACTTCACCTTTTACACCTTTGTTGGTCTTGCTTGTTACTTTGGCGTAATCGTCTGCGATGCCTATGGCGCAGCAGCCAAGAGCCACTACAAGAATGAGGTCGTGACAAATATTTGGTTTTTGGTGGGTAAGGTTAAACGCTGCCAAACTGACGCTTGCAGTAACGAGCGCAAACAAAATGCCGCCCATCGTTATAGTGTTTGATTTTTTAGCGTGACTGGCAAGTCCGTCTTCGCGCTGGACTTGTTGTATCTGCAAGCCTTTGAGACGATTTATATATGCCGGATAAGTCACCACGCAAGCTAGAAAAGCTGCAAGGCAGGTGAAGAGAAGCGCTATTTCAGGCATTTAGTCCAGGTAGAAGCTGGTTACGATTTTTCTGCGTTCTTTGGCGTAGTTAACAGACTCAAGAAGAGTATGACTTGTGTGATACAGAAAACAAATTATTTGTTGGCAGCGGTCGATAATTTCTTGGTTACAAACCTTACTTGCATCAGCCAGAGTCATTGTTCTGCGCTCAGGATATTCGGTGATATTTTTGATGCCGATTAAAAGATCTTGCACTTCGCCGGGTTGTTGACCGATTGTTTGCGGCAAGATGATTGAGAGCCTGTCTGGATTTGCGCGCTGAGCTCCGCGGATAACCGCCATGTTTGTACCGTTGGCGCCACCACTTGTAAATATCTGATTTCCAGACAGTACCAGGGCATAACTGAGCATTTCTACAAGCTGCTGGTGGGTCAGAGGCAGGTTTCGTGTACCTATAATTGCCACTTTTCTGGGACCAGACTGCTGAATCATCAACAGTTCTTGTGCCAGTTCATCCACGGTGGGGATTGTTGACGTGCCTTGCGGTTCGTTTGTGACCATTGGGTTCGAATTCCTTTCGACTACAGACTAGAATTTTAACCAATTATTCGCAATTCACTAATTATATTGATTTGAGCAGTATCCCCTGGCAACCTGCTCTTTAGAAGTTTTAATACACAGCAAGCCCATTGGCTGTGAAAATTAGAGATGATGGCGCCAAGCGTACCTGATGTCAGGTCCCGTTTTGCCTTTATATTCCATTACAAAGAGCGCTGATTCTTGCGTTAAGCGACTCTTCTCTTGGAATCCTGGCGCTAAATTAGCAACACTGGAGATCGGGATGGTAGTGAATTTGTCGCAAAAGCAAGATAACGATATGTTGGAGCGCCTGCTTGCAAGGCTCAATGACGCTCAAAAGGAAGCGGTTACTCTGGAATGGGGACCAGGTCTCATTGTAGCTGGGGCGGGAAGCGGCAAAACGACGGTGCTCACAAGACGTATCGCCTATTTGATTTCGCAGTTGCGTCAAGACCCGTTTTCAATCATGGCTGTTACCTTCACCAATAAAGCGGCAGCTGAAATGAAGAATCGCGTAGAAAAAATTCTAGGCGAATCCTATTCCAAATATATTTCCATCGGCACATTTCACAGTTTGTGCGCACGACTATTGCGTCGCGAAATCGAGTGTTTTCCAGAAGAGCATCCACTGCGTCGCTCGAGCAATTTTGTCATTTACGACGAGCGAGATAGTCAGCAAATCATGAAACAACAAATTCAAAAAATGAATTTGGATGAGAAAGTGTTTGCGCCAAAAGAAATGCACAACATTGTCTCTGCCCTAAAGAACGATGGATACACAGCCGAGCGCTATTCGCACGAAGCAAAAACTTATCGCGAAAACAAAATTTGCGATATCTTCAGATCGTATCAAGCTGATCTCAAACGCAATAACGCAATGGATTTTGACGATTTGATTTTGACTTTTAGCGAAATACTCGAGCAGATTCCAGCAGTGCGATATCGCTTGCAGCAACGATATAAAAATATTTTGGTAGACGAGTTTCAAGATACAAACAAAGCTCAATACGAAATGATTCACAAGCTAGCCACACCTATGGATGGGGAAGGTCCGGCTGATGAAAAATTCTGGAATGGACGCAGTTTGATGGTTGTCGGTGACATCGACCAATCTATTTATAGCTGGCGCAAAGCCGATTTTAGAATCTTTCTTGGATTCGAAAAAGATTTTCCTGGCACCACGGTTGTAAAACTAGAAGACAATTACAGATCGACTTCCACTATTCTTGATATCGCCAATAGTATCATCAAGAATAATTCAGAGCGTATCGACAAAACTCTTCGCTCTAATAAAGGCGCTGGTAGCAAGGCTAAATATTACGAAGCGGCAGATGAAATCGACGAAGCCTTCTATGTTGTCCAGGAATTGAAAAAGCTCAAAGCGCAGGGCAAAAATTATAACGAGCAAGTCATTCTATATAGAACCAACTCGCTTTCACGCGCGATAGAAGAAATTTTGGTGCGAAGCAATATTCCATATCAGTTGGTTGGTGCCACCAGATTCTACGACCGCGAAGAAATTCGCGACATGATGGCATATCTCAAACTTACATATAATCCGCAAGACAGCCAGGCTTTCAATCGAATTGCAAACGTGCCAAAGCGCGCAATTGGAAAAACTTCGCTTGAAAGATTGCACGAATTTGCGCAAAACGAGAACATTTCAATTACAGATGCTGCACTTCAAGCAGACAGAGTTGCCACCATTCCAAAGAAAGCACAACTCGCTCTCAAAGATTTTGGACACATGGTAATGGACCGCTGGGTGCCAGTTGCAAGAGATACTGGCGACAAGAATTGCGTATCTAAATTAATTGAATTGATTTTGAAAGACATCAAATATATAGATATGCTCGAAGAAGCTGCAGCAACAAACAAAGACGAGCTGGCTCTTGGACGAATCGAGAACGTTCACGAATTTATGGCGGTGGCACGTGAATTTGAAGCAATCGCAGACGAGCCTGATTTAGACAGTTTCTTGACTCGCATTTCGCTTGTAAGTGATCTCGACAAAGTAAAACTAGAAGACGATGCAATCAAGTTGATGACTCTGCACGCCGCAAAAGGTTTGGAATTCCCAGTAGTATTCTTGATGGGACTTGAAGAAGGACTCTTTCCACATGTGCGCTCACTTGATTCGCCCGCACAATTGGAAGAAGAAAGACGCCTGATGTATGTTGGCGTCACAAGAGCCGGTGACTTTCTATATATGAGTCGCGCTCGTCGCAGAAGCACATATGGACAGGCTGCAAACTACACTATCCCAAGCCGATTTCTGTCTGAAATCACGCCTGGTCTTTTAACTGGCTTTTACGATATGTCCAAAGATGCAGCTGAAACACCTCGCAGTGGTTATGGTGGCGCCGGCTCACGAGATGGTGGCGGATATCGCGATGAATTCATGGACACTGATAGTTACGATAGTTTCAAAACTAACGACACTTTTGGTGGTGCCCCTCGCAATGCCGGACGCTCAGGCGGGCCTGCTGGTGGTGGCTATGGTGGATCTGGCGTAAAACCTGAAATTCAGAGTAAAATCTTTGATCCGTTCTTCACCACGAAACCCGTGGGGCAGGGAACGGGGCTTGGTCTTTCGATTTGTCACTCATC
>ENA-OOMY01000013-OOMY01000013.1-viral-metagenome-genome-assembly--contig:-NODE-13-length-19856-cov-42.350550_pt1 | contig 19856 bp, 20 predicted proteins | sample MGYA00245307_ERZ501076 | MGnify/ENA primary metagenome ERZ501076 (study PRJEB25959, sample SAMN05341323) | viral metagenome | host: human-associated | place: USA: California | collected 2014-03-27 | study... | reverse complement strand
TTTTTTTTGGTAAAAAGCTCAGTAATTGGAGAGCTGATATTTGATGAGGTTCTGCTTAAACCTGCTTTTAATTTTTTAAACCAACTCATGCGGCCAGCAAAAAATCCTGCTCTATAGAGGAAATCCTGGCTTCAACTAAATCACCAGGGCTATGAATTCCTGATAATTTTACCATAGCGAAATGCTCGCTACGGCCAAAATTTTCTTTTTCAATAATAACTTTTACGTTACTTCCGACTTTACCCTGCAGGAATTTCTCGACAGCTTTTTCACCCGCTTTACGCAACTTTGCTGCCCGCTCTTTGCGGATTTTTTTATCAACCTGAGGCATTCTTGCGGCTGGTGTTCCTTCGCGTTCTGAATAAGGGAAAACGTGTAAGTATGTAAGACCGGCCTCCTCAACAATTTTTAAAGTGTTCTCAAACATTTCATCAGTTTCTGTTGGAAATCCTGCGATTATATCTGCACCAAAAACGATATCAGGACGTAGTTTTCTTGCTTTTGTACAAAAATCCAGAACATCCTGACGAGAATGCCTTCTTTTCATGCGTTTTAGAATCATATCATCACCAGCTTGCAGGCTTAAATGCAAATGGGGCATCAAACGTGGCTCATTTTCTATCAAATCCAATAAATCATCATCAATCTCTGCAACATCAATGGAAGAAAGCCTTAGCCTTGGAAGCTCCGGAACCAAGTTAAGAAGCCTTTTCATCATCTGCCCAAGTGAGGGTTTTCCAGGCAAATCTGAGCCATAGTCACTTACATCAACGCCAGTAAGCACTATTTCCTTGTAGCCATTCTCCACCAGCTTCTTTACCTGATTTACTATTTCTCCAATCGCTACACTTCTGCTATTTCCACGGCCATAGGGTATTATGCAGAAAGTGCATCTGTGGTTACAGCCGTTCTGCACCTGTATGAATGCCCGGGCCCTTTCCTCAAGGCCATTTATCAAATGTAATGCTGTTTCTTTAACCGACATTATATCGTTAACAAAAACTTTTTCTTTAGTACCAATAAAATTTAAATCTTTTTTCTCAAAGCTTGAAGATTTTAATTTTTCCTCATTACCCATTACCATATCCACTTCAGGCATTTTAGAGTATTTTTCAGGATCAATCTGGGCAGAACACCCAGTCACTATAATTTCAGCTTCAGGATTTTCTTTGCGGTATTTACGAATAGCCTGTCTTGCCTGCCTTTCTGCTTCTTTGGTTACAGCACAGGTATTGAAAACGGCAACATTATCCCGCCCGGCTTCAGCAAGGGAATTTTTAATAACCTCGCTTTCATAGGAATTTAACCTGCATCCAAATGTAATAACTTTATTTTCCATTATTTTATTATTTAATGTAAATCTATTTTTCCAATATATACCATGGCAACTGGGCCAGACATAATAATATGGCCGTTTTTTAGCCACTCAACTGTTAAACTGCCACCTTTTAATTTTATAGTGGCTTTTCTTTCCGTAAGTCCTCGCCTTGAGGCGGCAACAAGTGCAGCACATGCGCCAGTTCCACATGATAATGTTTCCCCAGCACCCCTTTCCCAAACGCGGAGGCGGATACTAGCAGGAGATTCTATTTCTGCAACCCCAATATTTGCCCTTTCAGGGAATAGTTTATGGTGTTCAAGTGCTGGCCCAAGCCTGGCAAGGTCAATTTTTTCTACATCATCTACAAAAAATACCGCATGAGGGTTGCCCATACTAACCCCAACAGGGTCAGATAAAACACCTATCTTCAAATCAAGGTGCAAAGTGTCCATTTTCTTTGATAATGGAATTTCATTCCAGTTCAATCTGGCCTTTCCCATATTAACGCTGATTAATCCTTTCTTATCTTTTTTTGCTTCAAGTAAGCCTGCCTTTGTCCTGATTTTAGCGCTATTTTCCTTTTTTTCTGCCATTATTATAGCACCTACACAGCGAGTTGCATTGCCGCAGGAGCTTACTTCTCCACCATCTGAGTTATATATTTTCATAAAGCAATCAGCATCTTTTGAATTTTCGATCAATATCAGCTGATCGCAGCCTATGCCAAATTTCCTGTCAGCAATTTCTCTTATCTTCTTTGTGCTTAAAGAAACGCGGGATTTTCTGCCATCAAAAATGACAAAATCATTTCCCGTTCCATGCATTTTCAAAAATCCAATAAATTTTGCCATAAATAGTTTGCCAGAATTTTTAGGAAGTTTATGATATACGTAACTTATTCTCAGGTAAAGGGTATGTTATGAAGTTATTGGCATTATTATTGCTTATTGTCGGCAGTGTTTACTATTTTTATGGAAATGAGCTTATTCCCGGTCACCAAAGGCGGGCCCAAGCCTTCATCTCTTTTATAGGAGAGGTCGATAACTCTACGGTTGTTGATACTATTTCTGCCAATAGGGTATCTGCCCCTATAGTTGTATTTATATATAAATCTTCCTGTATTACATGTAGATTTGCCCTAAATGATTTAATAGATATAGGCAGAAACAATCCAAGAGCATTGATTTTTACGATATCTCTGGATCATGACGTCTATAAACTGGCAAGTTATCTTGTAGATAAGGATACACCTTTCAATCCATTCATCTATAAAGGGGAAGTAAGCAACCTTGCTTCGGCATTAAAGCCTTTCCAGGTGACATTTGAGGAGGATGTGCCATATACGGTTGTAATAGATAATGTGGGTAAAAAAGAGTTTTCTTATGGCTTTTCCTATCATGACAGGATTGATCAGCATCTAAAGACATTTAAATAGATGAAATTTCCGCTCTTTCTAATCTTTTTACTTACAAGCCTTCCAAGCTATGCTGAGTCAGAACTTCATAATCTTTTTATTAGTTCTGGAAAGAAAATTCATAAATTCAGGGCAGAGATTTCTGATACGGTGAAAAAAAGAAAGAATGGCCTGATGTTCAGGAAAAATCTTGATGATGATAAGGGTATGCTCTTTGTATTTGATGCTGAAGCGGAAATAAGTATGTGGATGAAGGATACTTTTATCCCCCTTGATATGATTTTTATAAAAAAGGATGGAACAATCAGCAAGATATTTGCTAACGCCACTCCAAAATCTGAAGAATCAATTCCTTCAGATTCAGATGTTTATGCGGTTTTGGAAGTGAAAGCTGGCATGACAAAAAAATTAGGTATAAAGCAAGGCGATAAAGTGGTAAGTTCGCCATTATTTAAGGATAGTCTTTAAGCTTCTAACTATATGAAAAAGCTATTATTTGTTTTGTTGATTTGCTTTCTTGCTGTTGTCAGTGTTTCTGCTAAAGCCCAGCTGCAACTGCAAGAATTTATAGAATCTTCCATAGAGGCAAAGAAAAAGAAGGATCAGGAAGAAAAAAATAAGAAAGAAGAAGAAAAGAAGAAGAAGGAAGAGCTCAAAAAAAGAAAAGAAGAAGAAAAGAAAAGAATTGAAGAACAGCAAAGGCTGGAAAGAAGAAAGATTCAGGAAAACCCTGTAATATTCTCGCGCGCCACGGCTATCATTATTCCAAAGCCAACCTCCGAGGAAGATGACCCTGAAGAAAGGCAACTTACTTATGTTGTTGAAGTCCAGCGTGGACTTGAGGTTTTTCCTGAAGATATGCAATTCTTAAGTGAATTTACAGAAAATGGTGGAATATATTTTATTTTCAGCCGGCCAGAGCAGGTGACCTTTAATCTGAAACAGGTTTATGTTTCCAGAGATATATTGCTTATTAACGAGAAGGGGGAGGTTGTTGAGGTTTTGCGTAAACTTCCGCCGCGCTCTGAGGAACCTATAAAATCAAAAAACAAAATAAAAGCATTACTACAGATTAATGGTGGCAGTGCAAAAAAATATGGAATCAGGAAGGGTGATAAGGTTAAACTTATTACTCCTGGCCCTGTTATAGAAAGCGAGTAAGAAATGGATGGTTTTCAGATTTATCTGCCAATCGCAGAAATGCCAGTTAATGTTATAGTAATACTTATACTTGGCGGGATTGGCGGTTTTTTATCAGGTATGTTTGGAATTGGTGGGGGATTCATCATGACCCCGCTCCTGATTTTCATTGGAGTGCCGCCTGCAGTAGCAGTTGCCACTGCATCAAACCAGATTATTGCTTCTTCAGTATCAGGATTCCTTGCGCACTGGCAGCGGAACAATGTTGATATCAAGATGGGGCTTTTTCTGCTTATTGGCGGGTTTGTAGGATCAAGCATTGGTGTATTATTATTTGCCCTCCTAAAACAGATTGGACAAATTGATCTGGTCATATCTATTTCCTACTCTCTTTTTCTTGGAACCATAGGAATTCTTATGGGCGTAGAGAGTTTTAAGGCAATAAATAATAAGAAAAAAGGTATTATAGTTACAAAGGAAAAGAAAGAGCACTGGATAAATAAACTTCATCTGCCATTTGTTATGGATTTTCCACGTTCTAATTTAAAGGTAAGTGCAATCCTTCCAATTGCCACAGGGTTTCTAGCGGGCATTCTTGTTTCTATCATGGGTATTGGTGGAGGATTTATTATGATTCCAGCAATGATTTATATCATAGGGATGCCGACAAGTGTTGTGATAGGCACTTCACTCTTTCAGATAATTTTTACTACCAGTAATGTTACTTTCCTTCAGGCTGTCACTACTAACACAGTTGATGTTGTACTTGCAATTTTGTTGCTTAGTGGCTCAGTGATTGGTGCCCAGTTTGGGACAAAGATGGGGCTTAAGCTGCCTGCAGAAAGAATGCGCGCATCTCTTGCGGTTATGGTGGTGCTGGTAGCATTAAAACTTGCGATTGATTTACTGGTTACGCCATCGAATCCATTTTCGGTTAGCGAAGAAGGTATGTAATGTTCTTAAGAGGGTTTCTAATACTTATTCTTTTCCTTCCGTTTTTAGTAAGTGCCAAACCTATTGTCGCGGATCTGGCGCTTCGATCAATTGAGATAGACACAAATTTTACAGGAATCGACATATTATTATTTGGAGCAAGAGATGATGCTGGCGATATTGTCATCGTAGTAAGGGGGCCAGAAAAAGATTATGTAGTACGCAAGAAAGAACGTGTGGCCGGAGTGTGGATGAATACCAAACAGGAAAAATTTAAGGATGTTTATGGTTTTTATGCTATTGCTTCCAGTAAGCCCCTTGAAAGAATAAGGAATGATTATCTTTTATCTTCGATAGGGATAGGTGTTGATAATCAGAATTGGAGAGCCGAGAAGGAAGATAGATTGAAGCCTTCTAATGAATTCAGCCATGCACTTTTTAATAATAAGGCTGATAGAAATTTATACCCAAATGAAATTGGCAAAATAACTTTCTGGGGAGAGACCTTGTTCAGGACAAATATAAGGTTTCCAGAAAATATACCTGGCGGCACCTATATTGCAGAGGTTTACTTAATAAGTGATGGACAGATAACATCAGTTCAATCAACCCCCATATATGTAAATAAGGTAGGTTTTGAAGCATTTATGCATGATCTTGCTCATTATCATTCAGTAATTTATGGTGTTATTTCCGTAATTATCGCACTGGTTGCCGGTTGGCTTGCCAGTATAGTTTTCCATAGGATCTAGGGGGTTTTTATGACTGAGAACAAAAACAAATCAGCAAGAAAAACAAAATTCCTAGTTTATATTGATGATGACGATTATTCAAAAGTAGCGCTGCGTTTTGCCTGTAGTAAGGCCAAAGCAACTGGATGCCCAGTAGAAATGCTTTATGTATTAGAGCCCGCAGATTATGCCAGTTTCAGTGGTGTAGCAGATGTAATGAGAAAGGAAAGGCGGGAGAAAGCTGAACAGGTGCTGACAAAACTTGCGGAAGATGCTTATAATTTTGCCAATATAACTCCCAGCCTGATTGTGAAAGAGGGTGTCGCAAAGGAGCAGATTGTGAAAACCATAGAAGAGGATTATGATATAGGGATGCTGGTTATGGGAAATCCCCCTGAATTCAAAGCTGCAAAGAATAAACTTCTGTTATGGGTTGTTTCCCAAATTGGAGGAAAACTTCATATTCCAGTTATGGTTGTTCCGGGAAATTTACTTGATAGCCAGATAAAAGAGCTAACATGAAAAAGTATTTTGATGATTCTAGAATCATAGTGATTAAGGTTGGTTCATCGCTTGTTGCAAACCAGGAAACAAGCGCGCCAAATATCAAGTGGCTTGCAAGCTTGGCTGAGGATGTAGCAGATTTAAAAAAGAAAAACAAACAGGTTATAATTGTTACTTCAGGTGCGGTTGCTCTGGGAAGAAAAGTTCTTGGGGTAAAGAAAAAAATATTAAAATTACAGGAAAAGCAGGCAGCCGCAGCTTGTGGCCAGTTGTCGCTTGTAAGCGCTTATCAGGAGTGTTTCTCAAAACATAAGATGAATACGGCGCAGGTACTTCTCACCCTTGAAGACTCTGAAGACAGAAGGCGTTATCTAAATGCCAGAAACACCATTGAAACCCTGCTTGATGCAGAAATAATTCCTGTAATCAATGAGAATGATACTGTAGCAACAGCAGAAATAAAATTTGGTGATAATGATCGTTTGGCCGCACGAGTAGCGCAGATGGTTGGAGCTAATTTGCTCATACTACTTTCTGATATTGATGGCCTTTATACTTCTGATCCAAATAAAAATAAAAATGCAGAACATATAAAAGAGGTGGTGAAGATAGATGAGAAGATAGAGAAAATGGCTGCAGGTTCCGTCTCTGAAGTTGGCTCTGGTGGCATGGTAACAAAGATTTCTGCTGCAAAAATTGCAGTAAGCAGCGGTTGCCATACAATAATTACTTTGGGGAAAAATAATAATCCTGTCTCAAACTTGTTTAATGGAGAAAAGAATACCATCTTTATTTCAAAAGAAAATCCGGATAGTGCAAAGAAACGCTGGATTGCCGATGGTTTGACTGCAAAAGGATCTGTTGTTGTTGATGATGGTGCAGTTCAGGCTTTAAAGAATGGTAAGAGCCTGCTTCCTGCCGGCGTTGTTAAAGTTGAGGGGGAGTTTGATCGTGGCGATACAATTATGGTAAAAACAAAGGATAATAAAGAAATAGCGCGTGGACTTTCTACATACTCTTCGGAAGATGCAAAGAAAATCATTGGCTCCAAAAGTGAAAAAATACCTGAGATATTAGGCTTTCTGGGGCGTGATGAGCTTATACATCGTGATGATATGGTTATAAAATAAAAATAGAAACTAATTTATTATGAAAGAAAATATAAAAAATGAAATACTGAAGATAGGAAGGTTTGTAAAAGATGCTTCTGTTATATTAAGAGATGCCTCAACAAAGTCAAAGAACCAGGCGCTTATTGATGCTGCAAGAAATTTAAGAGATACGAAGAAGAAAATCTTGGCGGCTAACAAACTTGATATTGAGTACGCAAGGAAAAAAGGTTCTTCGAAAGCAATGCTTGATCGCCTTGAACTTACAGATATTCGCATTGAAGCAATGGCAAAAGGAATGGAAGAAATTGCTAAGCTTCCTGATCCAGTTGGAAAAATTATGGCTGAATGGGAAAGGCCAAATGGACTCAAGATTTCACGAGTCAGTGTACCGCTTGGAGTTATTGGAATTATTTACGAATCTCGCCCTAATGTTACGGCAGATGCTGCGGCGCTATGTATAAAATCTGGTAATGCAGTAATACTTCGGGGTGGTTCTGACAGCTTTAATTCTTCCCGCGCAATACTTGAGTGCTTGCAGAAGGGGCTTAAAAAGGCCGGATTGCCTAGAGATTCGGCGGTATTGATACCAACTCAGGATAGGGCTGCGGTTGGAGAAATGCTTAAAATGTCTGAATATATAGACATTATTGTCCCAAGAGGTGGCAAGGAACTTATCAAAAGAATTATGGAGGAAAGTAGAATTCCTGTAATCAAGCATCTGGACGGTAATTGCCATACCTATATACATAAAAAAGCTGACAATGATACGGCAAAAAGAGTTGTTGTTAATGCAAAAATGCGGAGAACAGGCATTTGCGGCGCTACAGAATCAATCCTTGTAGACAAAGAGGTGCTGAAAAGTATTTTTCCAGAAATTGCTGAAGAGCTTATGTCGCTTGGTTGTGAGATAAGAGGTGATGTAGAAGCAAGAAAACTAAATCCTAAAATAAAGAAGGCGTCAGAGGAAGACTGGAGCACAGAATATCTTGATGCAATTGTTTCAGTTAAAGTTGTTGATGGAATTTCTGATGCCATAAAGCACATAAATAAATATGGCTCAGGCCACACTGATGCAATAATTACCGAAGATCAGAAAGTTGCTGACGAATTCATGAAGAAGGTTGATAGCGCAATCGTTATGCACAACACCTCAACGCAATTTGCTGATGGTGGAGAGTTTGGTATGGGCGCTGAAATTGGAATTTCGACAGGACGATTACACGCAAGGGGTCCAGTAGGGCTCGAGCAGCTTACAACATATAAATATGTTGTCCGTGGTGATGGACAAATAAGGCCTAAATAGATTGGAATACTATATGAGCAATAAGGAAATAGCCGTTCTTCTGCCAGTTTATAATTACCAAACAGGGCTTGAGAAAACGCTGGAATCAATGAGGTCAGAAAAAGATCTTTTTGATATTGTTCTTGTTGATGATGGGAGCACCCCTCCGGTTGATTTAACTAAATTCAATGATATTAAAATAATATTGGTAAGACATGATAAAAACCTAGGGATAGTAAAAGCTCTTAATACCGGGATGCAGTATATTTTTGATAAAGGTTATAAATTTATTGCCTTTATTAATTCTGGGGATATTTCAATAAACAACAGGTTTAGAAAAGAACAGGATTTCCTTAATAATAATCCTGAGGTTGGGCTTGTTTCTTCTTGGTATAGATTAATAGATAATAATGAAAAACCTTTTCTGGTAATTTCCCGAAAACAAAAAGAAGATTCAGAAATAAGGAAGTATATTTATTATGAGAATATTATTTGCGAACCCTCTGTAATGCTTCGTGCTGACTCTGCGAAGAAAACAGGATTGTTTTTAGAAGAATTTAGTTATGCTACAGATTATGAATACTGGCTTCGCCTTATAAAAAATACAAAATTTGCAATTATTCAGGAATATCTCCTTGATTATGAGGCAAAGAATCCAAAGTCGATTAGTAATTCAAAGAGAGAGCAAATGTTGTTTTTGACAATAAAAATAATGATCAGACATTTTGATTATAAAAATATCTATAATTATCTGGGGTTATTGAGACATTGTTTTTATTATATTATTCCAGAAAGAATCCGGGAGTTGAAAAGATTCTTAATGCCCAGATATACCAGAGTTAAGTGAAAACTTGCATATAAATATAGCGTTTAATTAATGCGAAAGAAAAATTTTATTAAGAAAAGAATTTGCCCTTATAAAGAATTGTTTTTCTTAATAAGTATTACCTCGGCACTAAGCTTTTTATATATTCTAATAATGCCGCCATTTCTTAATGGCAATGGTGTGCGATAAAATTCCAGTTTTTAGGTCCTCTTCTTGGAGTCACTCATTATACCGGCTACCCAATTATTTTCCAGTTTAGTTGATGTATGCGAAATTACTAGATAGTAGCATCCCTTGTAATCCAGCCACCCCCCATCATGCGGGAGCCATCGTATAACACGCAAGCTTGACCAGGGGTGATTGCTGATTGTGGTTCTAGCAACTTAACCTTTGCGGTTTTATCAGAAAGAATTTCTATTTTTGCAGAAACACCTTTTTGGGTAGAACGCAATTTTACGTTGAAAACCTTCTCAGATACATCTTCGCCATTACCTAGCCAATTAAGGTTCTTTATATAGCAGTTTTGTGAATAGAGTGCTGATTCCGGGCCAACTACGACTCTATTGTTTTCTGGCTCCAGCTTTATTACATACAAAGGTTCGGGGTTTGCAATCCCTAAACCCCTTCTTTGTCCTATTGTATAATTTATAACCCCGTTATGCCTACCCATAATTCTTCCATCAATGTGCAATATATCGCCAGGTTCTAAACTTCCCGGGCGAAGTTTTTCTATCACTTTTGCATAACCACCCTCTGGTACGAAGCATATATCCTGACTATCTGGTTTATCGGCAACTTCCAGGCCAAAACGTAGGGCGTGTTTTCTGGTTTCATCCTTGGTCATCCCGCCAAGAGGAAAGTGCAGATATTCAAGCTGTTCTTTTGTAGTTGCAAAAAGAAAGTAGCTTTGGTCGCGTGAGGGGTCTAATCCACCGTGCATTTCTACGCCATGTTCACTATCAACCCTTCTAACGTAATGACCAGTTGCCAGAGCATCTGCCCCCAAATCCTTAGCAACTTTGAATAGGTCTCTGAATTTTACTGACTGATTGCACCGTACGCATGGAATTGGAGTTTCACCGCGTAAATAAGAATCGGCAAAATCTTCCATTACCGACTCTTTGAAGATGCTTTCGTAATTTAGAACATAGTGGGGAATGTTAATTTTCTCAGCTACCATTTTTGCATCGTAAATATCCTGTCCTGCACAGCAAGCGCCCTTTTTCATTGCCCCCGCATAATCGTATAATTGCAAGGTGATTCCTATGACATCATATCCTTTTTCTTTTAGTAGTGCGGCAACAGTTGAACTATCCACCCCGCCAGACATGGCAACTACTACCTTAGTTTCTGATATCGCCTTATTTTTTATAGATATTTCCATAAAATCTTGAGATTTTGTTAATATACCTTATATATAACCACATGAAAAAGTTATTACTTACCCTGATACTGACAACATTATTGCCTGCAAGTACACTTGCATTACAAAAAGCCGTTCCAGAATCAAGGGAGCAGGTTGTTTTATCTTATGCCCCTATTGTAAAAAAGGCGGCTCCTGCAGTGGTCAATATATATACACGAAAAAAATTAAGGTAAATACCTTATCTCCACTTCTTTCAGACCCCCTTTTCAGACAGTTTTTTGATGAGGAGTTTTTTGGCAGTGGGGTTAAGGAAAAGATCGTAAGTTCATTAGGTTCTGGGGTAATAGTGAAGCCAGAAGGCTTGATAATTACCAATAACCATGTGGTAAAAGAAAGTGATGAAATTACAATTCTTCTTTCAGACCGCAGGGAATTTGAAGCAGAAATAGTTCTTACTGACCCAAAAACAGACCTAGCGCTATTAAAAGTTAAAACCAAGAGTTTAAAGCTACCTTACTTGGAACTTAGCAATTCTGATGATTTGGAAGTAGGAGATATAGTTTTCGCGATAGGGAATCCTTTTGGGGTTGGCCAGACAGTTACACATGGGATAGTTTCGGCTCTAGCTAGGACTACCATAGGAATTTCAGATTTCCAGTTTTTCATACAAACTGATGCTGCAATCAACCCAGGAAATTCAGGCGGAGCTTTGGTTGATATGAGAGGAAAACTTATAGGCGTTAATACAGCAATATTTTCTAGAAGCGGCGGCTCTAACGGTATTGGATTTGCTATACCTTCAAATATGGTTGCCAGCGTAATTAACGGCACCCATAAGGGTGGTAAGGTGGTAAGGCCATGGGTGGGAGCGCAGGTTCAGCAAGTAACCCAAGAAATCGCTGAATCAATTGATCTTGCAAAGCCTGCTGGAGTAATAATAAGGAAAATATATAAAAACAGCGCAGCAGAAGAGGGTGGGTTAAAAGTTGGGGATGTTATTCTGGAAGTGGATGGGCATGAAATTGTTGATGAACAGACGCTGCGCTTCAGGATTGCGACTTATCAGATTGGTACAAAGGTTGAGTTTAAGATATTCAGAGATGATAAAGAGATAGTTACGACCATAAATCTTATGGCCCCTCCAGAAAATATTGAGAAAGATATAACTAAAATATCTGGAAAGAATCCTATTTCCGGCGCATCTGTTGCTAATCTTTCACCAGCACTTTCTGATGAGATAGGTCTTTCGGCGGATTCTGAAGGAGTGGTGGTTTTAGAGGTGGAAGAGGGGAGTATTGCAGAAAGATTTGGAATTGTTAAAGGCGATATAATAGTGAATGTGAATAAAACCCAGATTAAGAATGTTGACCAGCTGGTAAAGCTTATTGATGAGAATAGAACTGGTGTCTGGAATATATCGATAAAGAGGGGCGATGAGGTATTGAACATCACCATAAGAGGTCAGTAATGCTTGGTTTATGGGTAGCAATTGGAGGGGGAATAGGTTCTTACTTGAGGTTTTTTGTATCAGGAAGAATGAAGGGTATAAGTGTTGATTTTCCTTACTCTACCCTTACAATAAATATTGTTGGCTGCTTTCTAATGGCCATTCTTGTCGGCCTTTTTTCTAAAATATTGGCCTCAGAAGAAATAAAAACTTTTTTTGCTGTAGGGTTGCTTGGTGGCTTCACAACATTTTCTGCCTTCTCGCTGGAAACTATAAATCTTTTTGAAAGAGGTGAAACTTTATTGGCCGTGGTATATATTTTTGCTTCTGTAACTTTTTCTCTTCTTGGTTTTATCGCAGGAAATTTCCTGATAAGAATGGTTTGAAATGCCTCAACAATTTAAAATTACAGATGATGAATCTGGCGCAAGGCTTGACCGTTGGTTCAGGAAGAAGTTTCCTGACGTTACCCATTCATTCCTGCAGCAGATGCTAAGGAAAAAAGAGGTAAAAGTTAACGGTAAGAAAATTGAAGCAAACTATCGTATAAACTCTGGAGATGTTGTTGAGGTTAAGGATTTTAAAGAGATAAAAAAACCTGAGGGGCCAGTAAAAACAAAAATAAAAATTTCTGAACATGATGTAAAAGACCTGATAAAAAATATCATCTATAAAGATGATAATATAATAGCTATTAACAAACCTCAGGGGTTAGCGGCTCAAGGGGGAAGCGGGCTTAGCATCTCTGTTGATTATATGCTTGATTATTTAAAGTTTGGTAATGAAGAGCGGCCAAAGCTTGTCCACAGGATTGATAAAGATACTAGTGGGGTGATGATACTTGCCAGGAGTGCAAAAGCGGCAGCAATTCTTGGTCAGATGTTTAAAGATAAATCCATAGAAAAAACTTATTGGGCGGTAGTGGTTGGCTTGCCTGCCATAGAAAAAGGAAAAATAGATATACCCATCCTGGCGAAAAAAGCTCAAGGAAAAATTGAGAAAGCTGCAGTTGATGAAGATGAGGGTAGTTCGGCAACTACCTATTATAATGTGCTTGATAACGCGGGGAATAGCATCTCGTTTGTTGAGTTAATGCCAATTACTGGGCGGATGCATCAATTAAGAGTTCATATGGCACATATAGGAAATCCTATACTTGGTGATGGAAAATACGGCGGGAAGAAAGCATTTATAGAGGGTGTTGGCGAAACAATGCACCTTCACGCCAGGAAAATAAAATTTAATTTTATGGGAAAAAAGATAGAAATAACATCGCCACTACCAAAACATATGCGAGAAACTTTCAGGATGTTTAATTTTGAAGCTGATTGAAAATAATTGTAAAAGCTGAAATAATAACTAACCTGAGAAATAGTAAGAATTATGGTTAATAATAACAGACCAAAGCCAGTTGTATTATGTATTCTAGATGGGTGGGGGCATAGTGATGACCCAGCCAGCAATGCAATACATATGGCAAGAATCCCTAACTTCCAAAGGTTCTTAAAAGAGAATCCATACTCTTTACTTGGTACTTCAGGTCTTGATGTTGGGTTGCCAAAAGGGCAGATGGGAAATTCTGAAGTGGGGCATATGACTATTGGTTCTGGCCGAGTTGTTATGCAGGAATTGCCAAAAATAGATATTGCTATTGAGAACAATAGTTTGGCTGAAAATAAAACTATAAGAACCCTTATAGATAAATTAAAACAAACAAAAGGTGATTGTCATCTGCTCGGTCTTTTATCTGATGGTGGGGTGCATGCGCATATAGACCATATAATTGCTCTGGCAAAAATAATTTCCAAAGAAGGTATTAAGGTAAATATTCATGCAATTACTGATGGCAGGGATACATCGCCAACCAGTGCAAAAGATTATTTAAGAAAACTTGAAAGGGAAATTTCAGGTAACCCCCTTATAAAAATATCTACTGTAATGGGTCGTTATTACGCAATGGACAGAGATAAAAGATGGGAGCGTGTAGAGCTTGCATATAATGCGGTAATTGAGGGTGGGGGTAAGAATTATAATTTTGCTTTGCCCGTTGTAGATGAAAGCTATATGGAGAAGAAAAATGATGAATTTATTATTCCAGTCACTGTCGGTGATTATAAGGGGGCAAAAGATGGTGATGCAGTGCTTATGGCTAATTTTAGAGCTGACCGTGCGCGCCAGATACTGGAAGCGATGCTTGATAACAAATTTTCGGGTTTTAAAAGAAATAAGGTAGTTAGATTTTCCTATGCTGTTGGTATGGTTGAATATTCAGAAAATCTTAGTAAATTTGTTTCTACAGTTTTTCCTAGTGAGAAGCTTACAAATATATTGCCCGAAGTTATTTCTAGGACTGGATTAAAACAACTTCGTATTGCTGAAACTGAAAAATATGCCCATGTGACTTTTTTCTTTAGTGGTGGCATGGAAAAGGAATTTGATGGTGAAAAGCGCATACTCATACCTTCGCCGAAAGTTGCAACTTATGATATGCAGCCTGAAATGTCTGCCCCGGAGGTTACCAGGAGACTTGTTGAATCTATAAATTCAGGAGAATTTGACTTCATAGTTGTGAATTATGCCAATACTGACATGGTAGGGCATACAGGAGATCTAAAAGCTGCAATTAGTGCTGTAGAACAAGTAGATAGGTCGCTTGGTGAGATTGAAAGTGCTGTGAAAAAGAAGGGTGGGGTTATGATGATTACGGCAGACCATGGAAATGCAGAACAGATGGTTGATCCAGAGACAAAAGGCCCCCATACTTCCCATACGCTAAACCCAGTTCCTTTTATACTTATTGGAGCAAACAGTCCTGTTAAGCTAAAAAACGGTAAATTATCAGATATTGCGCCAACTATACTAACACTAATGCACCTTCCAAAGCCAAAAGAAATGAATGGCGAATCACTAATATTACAATAATCTTGATAAAAAGTTGATGCTGGCAGACCTTCCAGGCTATGGCTTTGCAAAAGCAGGAAAGAAGGAAATTGAGGGCTGGAATGATTTAATTAAGAAATATTTACGTGGAAGACCAAGTCTTAGAAGAGTGTGCCTGCTTATAGATTCAAGGCACGGTCTAAAAGAAAGCGACATCGAAGTTATGAGCCTTCTTGATGATTCGGCGGTTTCCTACCAGATTGTACTTACAAAGACCGATAAAATAAAAAGTAGCGATTTAGAGAAAATTATTCTATCAATTAAAGAAGTAGGGTCTGGTCACGCAGCCCTTCACCCAGATATTATAGCAACCAGTGCAGAAAATAATACTGGAGTTGATGAACTGAGAACCGAGATAGCAAAGTTTGTATTATAAAAAGTAATTTATATGGCAAAGAAGAAATTTGATAAAGATGACCTGTTAAAAAAAGCAGAAACGCTTTCTGAAGCACTACCTTTCATGAAACAGTTTGCGGGTGAGACTTTTGTAATAAAGTTTGGTGGCTCTGCAATGGGCGATCCTGAGCTTGCCAAGAAATTTGCCCATGACGTGGTTCTTCTAAAACAAATAGGCATTAACCCTGTAATAGTACATGGTGGTGGCCCGCAAATAGGAAAAATGCTAGACAGGCTAAAAATAAAAAGCGAATTCATTGATGGTCTCAGGGTAACTGACGAAGCTACGGTAGAGATAGTAGAAATGGTTCTGGCAGGCTCAATAAACAAACATATAGTTTCTGAAATAAACGCTGCGGGTGGGCTTGCTGTTGGCCTTTGTGGAAAAGATGGGGCTCTTATAGAGGCAAGGAAATTAAGGCGGTCAAAAAGAGATCCTGACTCAAACATTGAGAAAATACTGGATATGGGGTTTGTTGGCGAGCCAACAATGGTTAATCCTGATATATTAGTGGTATTTGAAGAATCTCATATTATACCCGTCATTGCTCCAATAGGCGTAGGTGAGAAAGGGGAAACCTTCAATATAAATGCAGATACAGCAGCAGGGGCAATTGCCGCATCACTTGCTGCAAGAAAATTAATGATGCTTACAGATGTTGCCGGCGTTCTTGATAATAAAAAGAACCTGATAAGCAACCTTACGATAAGTCAGGCAAACAAGTTAATTAAGAATGGCACTATATCTGGCGGCATGATACCAAAGGTTGAGACATGCATTGATGCTGTAAAAAGGAATACTGAAGCAGCCCACATATTAGATGGCAGGCTTCCTCATGTTATTCTTTTAGAAATATTCACAGAGCATGGTACAGGCACCATGATACATCACGGTTAGGTTTTTAGTTTCTTTTTGGCAACTTCATTTCGATAGTCCTGAATTTTACTTTTTCAGGAACTTTATAGAACTGGTTAAGGGATAACCTGTCTGTAAGAGTTGAGAATTGTGGATTATAATATGGGTCGCCATCATTTATTAAATCTCTATATCTTTCAATAAATTTTCTGCTGTCTTCAGGGTGAGGGTCAGAAGGTATTATGCTTTTTCCCCTGGTTAAAGATTCGTGATGTATTAGAACGGAGTAGCAGTCCATTACAACATGCTGGCCCTCTTTGCCTGCACGTAAACACAAATCAATATCACCAAAACCAACTGCTAATTCTTCATCCATACCGTTTATTTTATTAAATAAATCAGCCTTGATTAGAAGGCAGGCTCCAGTTACAGCGCTATAATCCCTGTTTGCAAGAAGAGAGCCGTTGAAACCAAAGTTATAACCACTTTCAGACCTAAAATCCTCAAACTTATGCGCATGCTCCGCAGCCCCAAGCAATCCAACTATCACACCAGCATGCTGTATTGACCTGTTGGGATAAAGCAATATTGATCCAACAATCCCGACATCTGGCCTTTTAGCAATCTGCACCATATGCTCCAGCCAGCCAATATTAAGCGCCTCAATATCATTATTCAGTATCAAATAGTGGGTGTAATTACCTTTTAACTGCTTAACTCCATAGTTTATAATTTTCGAGAAATTGAACTTCCCAGAGTAATCAACAACCTGGTATCTCTGCGACATCTGTTTTAAATAACTTATTGTCATAGGATCATCAGAATCATGATTCACGATACAAATATCGTAAAACTCTTTTGCGGTTGTCCTTTCAATGCTCTCAAGACAAACTTTTAATATGTCGCCACGGTTTTTGGTAGGAATTACAATTCCAACCTTTGCTTTCGTAGGGATATTGAAATCAACATCATAGAAGTTGAAATACTTTCCTGGTTTTATTATTGGGTTATAGCCAATTCTCTTGAGGTGGTTTTTTATTATATTAGTCGAAGCCTCTGTAACCATATCCTGCTTTGTATGTCCTAAGCTTCCTTTATGTGTTCTCCACCTGTAAAGTATTTCTGGGATATGCGTTATATTCTTTGAATTCTCAAGAATCCTTAATATCAAATCAACATCCTGAGAGATTTGTAGACTTTCATCAAAACCCCCTATTTTATCAAGCACAGATTTTTTTGCCCCGATCATATGGACTATATAAGGATGTGTAACATAATAATCATAGGAGAATTGCGGGCGGAAAACTACGTTATCTATAAAATTTATATTATCATCTGGCGTTGTGGTTTCATCTGAATAAACGAAATCGCTTGAGTCAGAAATTACTGCTTCAGCAAACCTCTGTACTGCCTGCGGCTCGATAAAATCATCATGATCCATGAAGCAGATAAAATCTCCTGTGGCAGACTTAATACCAAGGTTTGAAGCCCTGGATACCCCTACATTTTTTTCTAAATGGATTGGCCTGATCCTTGAATCATTCTTGTTATAATCATCAAGAGCCTCTTTTATATGCGGCTCTGTTGAACAATCATTAATACATATAAGTTCCCATTTTTTATAAGTCTGCGCTGTAACGCTGTTTATAGCCTCCTCCAGCCATTCCTTCTTGGTATTATAAACCGGCATTATCACAGAAATCTTTGGTGCGTTCTCAGGCCATTCTTTCTTTCTCAGCTTCTTAACCATACTGTCTGAGATTCTTGCAGACTGGAACCATACTGTAAGTTCCTGCCAGGTACCCGCACTTCTTTTTGTTACCATATATCTATATTGTATACGCTTGAGAAGTGCCTTAAAGCCTTGGTATTTCAGGATAAAGAAAGCTCTTTTTACGACGTGCCTTCCCATCTTGAGAATTCTTTCAAGCAGCCTTATTGGCTTCGCAAACCGCCAGGTTAATGAATTAACCGTTATTGTAAGCTGATATTTAACACGTTCCAGCTCGTTAGAAACCCGCCAGAATTCTGATTGGGCAATTTCATAACCTTTGCTTAAATTATTATAATGATGCTTCAGGTCTTCCAATTCTTTCTTCAGTCTTTTTCTATCAGCTTTTAGATATTCAATCTTTAGCCAACGCCAGTGCAAACGCCCCATCAGCCTTTCTATCTTCCTTCTGCTGATTACTGACTCTTGATATATGAATGGAGTGATTTCTTTTGAAGAATCTATCCTTTTTCTTATATCCGAATAAATTTTATCAAGCTTAGACTGTAAATTCTTATCTTCAGATTTCTTATTATCTGCAACAAGAACTTCAATAACCTTTGATATTTCAGATGCCCAGATATTGATTTCCTTATCACCTGACTCTATCTCTGATTTTTTATAGTGTATTAAGTCAGGCTCAAGAAAATCATTTATCTCTTTTTCTTTCTCAGATATTTTTACTGGCCACTCAAAAGAAAGCTCATCAGTAATCTTTTTAACTGCACCAGGCCAGTTACTCATCAGCTCATTAAAGCTGATAAAAACCCTGAGTTTACCTCTGGTAAATTTCTCAGCTTCAAGATTATATACACTCCAAAGCAGCAGAGATTTATCCAAGGTAAAATCATCCCTTTTATTCAAAGATGAAGCAACACTCGAAGCATCTCTATAAGCAAAAATGAAAAGTGGTTCTATATTCTTTTCTTCAAGAACTGAAAGCCATAGAGGCAGCATTATGCATAATCTTGGGTCTTTTATTCCAAAAATCTCATCACCGGAAAACTCATTATCAATAATATTACTTACTTCTTTCCTGAATTGTTTTATTTCATTCTTTTCCCACCATCTATCAGGAAGAATACGAATATCATCCCAGGTATAATCAAAGGTCTTTAAAATATCTTCATGCACTTTAATTACATGCTCGTTCTCCCAAAAACCCTTCTCATTAACCACGCTCGCCGCTAAAAGTTTTCTTCCCAGAGGTATACCAAGAAGATTACAAACCCTTGTGAATGCAGAAGTTCCACTCCTATGCATACCAAGTATTAAGATAGCTCTGCGTTTTTCTGTGGGAGAATTTTGTGATACTGTTTTTACTGCCGGCTTCATTTTATAAACTCTGCAAATTCTTTTAATATCCTTTCATACAGCTCCCTTTTGAAAGGAACAATAATATCAGGAAGTTCTTCAGGGCTCACCCATTTCCATTCACTAAATTCAGGATGCTCTGTTTCAATATTTATATCTAAATCTTTGCCAATAAAATTCATTATAAACCATTTCTGTTTCTGGCCTTTATATTTTCCACCCCAAAGCTTTCTGGCTATTTCTTCCGGAATGTCATAATAGAGCCAATCATCAGTCTCAGAAATTATTTTTACCTTATCAGTTCCAATCTCTTCTTTAAGCTCACGAATGGCAGCCTTTCTTGGATCTTCTCCTTCATCTATCCCACCTTGCGGCATCTGCCAGGCTTCACTCCTCATATCAATTCTTTTGGCGGTAAATATTTTTCCGTCTTTGTTAACAAGCATTATACCAACCCCGGGGCGGTAAGCAGCCTTATCAAAATTTTCATTCTGATTTTTTTT
>ENA-OOMY01000011-OOMY01000011.1-viral-metagenome-genome-assembly--contig:-NODE-11-length-20911-cov-8.080158_pt1 | contig 20911 bp, 19 predicted proteins | sample MGYA00245307_ERZ501076 | MGnify/ENA primary metagenome ERZ501076 (study PRJEB25959, sample SAMN05341323) | viral metagenome | host: human-associated | place: USA: California | collected 2014-03-27 | study... | reverse complement strand
AAAAAAAAATACGGATTTTATATTTGGACCTCTATACCCGAATCAAATAATTCAGCAATAAGGCTTTGTACATCATGGGCAACGTCGGAAGAAAGTGTAGAAAGCTTTATTAGTGATTTAAAACATTTGTCATAACAAAAGCGTGTAAGATGCATAAAGACTCAATAAGGAGCCATAGAAGTGTTGAATAAGAAAATTGTGGTAACTCTATTTATCGTTTCACATATCCTTTTTCTTTCCGCTAATCATGTCAGTGCAATGGCCGATCATTCAAAAACAGACAAGGCAGAAATCACTCAAGATCTTACACCGCCAAAACAAATCAATATGTATCTTGACGGCTTCCATTGCATCAAGACCGAAATGAATTTTCCAAAAGAAAAGCAGCGCCAAATCCATGCTGCTCACTATTGCGCACATCACGATAATGTATTTATGTGTTCAGTCTATGATGGTACTGGTGCTGATGCTCGACTAGTAGCTGTTGAATATGTAATTAATAGTGATACATATCAAAAACTATCTAAGGCAGAAAAGAAATATTGGCATCCGCATAATGGCGAAGTAGATACTGGTTTGCTTAGAATGCCCGGTTTAGATTCCACAAAGGAAAAGGCAACACTTTCATTTCTGCGCTCGACATGGGGTAAAACCTGGCAAGTGTGGCCAGATCTCTCTAACGATTTGCCTATAGGTAAGCCGGTATTATTATGGTCAATTGATGCAGATAAAATAAATGCGTCCACTAAACGAATAGTTGCTCAAAGAGACACTAAGAAGTTTTAGAGATCAGTTTTTTGTATCTGCATAATAACGTGCTCTGCCAGAGTCAGCATGGGCGCGATCAGCAGCTGCCTTTGCTCTATCAACGTATTCACGTGCTGTAGGATCACCTTTTAAGGAAGCATAATAAACTCGGTCTGATGCATTTCGCGCAGCGTTCGCTGCATAATAAGCTTCCGATGCATCGTCTTTGGAACGCCATTTATCTTTCTCATATCGGGCTTTTTCTTCTGCATTATGTGCTTTACTTGCTTGATTTTCTGCTTCTTGCCAATCACTATAAGCTGTACTGGAACCCCAATCAGCTTTACTCTTTTCTCTATTTATATTCGACGAAGGACTGCGGCCGCCAAGTGAAGGGTTGCTGCCAAACAATGTGCGCAACATTTGTTGGCGCATCATTTGAGTATTATCCATTTGTCCAGGATATTGTTGTGGGACAGGATTTTGATATAAAGAATTTGTGGGTGCATATGCTTGTGGATTATTTGCTGGCATAGGCACAGGCGTTCTAGACCAAGATGAAGGACTATCTACGGCATCTAAAAAACGTTCCATATTTTGCTGAGCTAAAGCTGGTAATGCTATAAGCGAAATACAAGCAGAACTAAATACAAATAACTTAGTTACTTTCAAACCTTCTTCAACTCCTAGCAATATTATGCCCTGAGCCCAGTTTTTACTGGTGATAATTTTACCACTGTCTCATGCTTGTTTATTTATGTGCCAACGTCCGTTAAGAACGCAAAGATCCATTAAATCGCATAAAATACTTGCCAAGATAGTACTTACTTTTATCAGTAGCAGTACAATAGAAAGCATATTTATAAGAGGAGATTACTATGTTGAAAAGAATCGCTTTAATGGTGGTATCTAGTTTTATTCTATTTTCCCCTAGCGGTTTTTGCACTATAGAAAATGATTTAACTAGTTTAGATCTGCAAAGGAATGAATTGCTCAAGCGAGTTACTGCTCAATTAGTAAGCGGCAAAATAACAATAGAAGATGCCCAAAAGTTAAAAAACGATCTTGACAATGTAGTTAAACTAGAAACTAAAGCAAAAGAAGATCCCCTTTCTACTCCTGAGCGTGTACAAGAAATTAGCTCAACTATTCAACAAATAAATTCCCGCTTAGAAGCCGCTACACGTCCCACAAAAATTTGGTTAGGTATAGATGTTCGTGACACAGTACTTGAGAGAAAAATATCTGACACTTTAGCACAAAAGAAAATAACCAAAACTCAAGCCGAAGGATTTAAACGACGATTGGATGAACTAAAAGCTCGTGAATCAAACGGTGATCCAACCCGTGGTTTTGAATTTGATGATGCTATGGCACTGGCAGTAGATATTCAAACACTCAATAGCAATATAGACGACGCTATTGCTGGGAAGTAAGTCATAAAGAAATGGTAGACCCGGTTAAAAATCGCCTGGAGCGATGGAAGCGTGCGTTAATAGATCTTACTAAGCGTAATCGCTTACTAAACTATAATTCTAGCCGGGTCACTACTATTGCAATATTAAGTGATTCACCTGCTCAAGTATTCAAGCTATTACAACTTGAAAATAAGGCAATGAAATTCATGCTGCCCAACAAACAACAGAGCCAATTGTTCAGGATAAATTTCTACATACTAATTTATCAGAAGAAAAACTCAACGACAGTTTATTGCGAATTTATCGCAAGTCCACTGGTTTATTTGAAGAACAAGGTTTAAGCACATTGTTTATAGCTTTAGGCATTCTTGAGTGGTATGAAGCGGATGAGTCCGATATTCCACTTAAAGCTCCTCTCCTGCTTATACCTGTAAATTTAACTCGCAAATTAGCCTGGCAAGATTTTTCGTTAAAAGCCACTGAAGATGATCCGGTAATAAATCCGGCTCTTCTAGAGCAATTGCGTGTTGGGTATGAACTTATAATGCCTGAGCTACCAGAAGATTTGGACGACTTTGATTTAGATCAATTTTTTGCCAATATGCAAGAAATAATTAGCAAACAAAAGCATTGGCAAATAAAGAAAGATATTTATTTGGATTTTTTCTCTTTCCAAAAATTCCTTATGTATAAAGATATGGAACGTTATGAAAAGCATTATTATCAAAATGATTTGATTCAAGCTTTATGCAATGTTCGAGGAGGCAGACTAGCAACATTGCCAGAAGATATAGCAAAAGCAGATCTAGACCAAATACTTTTACCAGAATCTACTTTTCATGTACTTGATGCTGACTCATCACAGCAACGTGCAATTCTAGCGGTTAAGTCTAAACATAATATGATTATTGAAGGACCGCCAGGTACAGGCAAGTCACAAACAATTGCCAATTTAATAGCTGATGCTTTAGCTGATAAGAAAACAGTTTTGTTTGTAAGCGAAAAAATGGCTGCCTTAGAAGTTGTATATAAACGATTAGAAACTATAGGGTTACATGATTTTTGTCTACAGCTCCATAGCCATAAAACTAATAAAAGAGCTGTTTATGATGAAATTATTCGTGTATTGGACAATACTCGTCCATTAGACCACTCCAAAGATGCTGATCTAACACAATTGGCTTTCTTGAAAGATCTGTTGAACAAATATGCTCAACAATTACATACACAATTTGGTAAATTAAACGAAAAACCTTTTGATGTCCTGGGGCAATTAGCTTTAGTTTTAGGCAAAGCACCATTAATACAAGCTTCTATTTCAGACATAGCTAATATAGATCAAATAACTTTTCAGGACACATGTTCTCATTTACAAGACTTGGTCAATATTTTATCTGAATTAGGTGATCCTAAAAATCATCCCTGGTATGGCAGCGAACTAAAAAGCATAAGCAATACAGAATTGGCAATTCTAAATGACGCTCTTTCTAAAACAATCAAATCTTATGCCGATATTATTGCCAAAGCGAATAGTTTTGCTTCCGAAGTAGGACTTACAAGCGTACATACTATTAAGCAAATAAATATTCTGTGTGAAGCTGCTAGCACAATAGCTGATTCTAAGGGAATGAATAGAGAAGATTTAGAGAGTGAAAAATGGGACATAATGTCCATTGAAATCCAAGATCTTTTAAAACATGGTAAAGAATTTGCGTTTTTAGAACAGAAAATTAGAACTTGTTTTAAACCTGAATTACTGGATGCCGAACTTGCCGATGTTCAAACAAGGTTTGCTGACTACAGTAAATCCTGGATGCGTTTTGTTAAGCCTGATTACTGGAAAGACAGACAATTTTTATTAGATTATTTATTGCCAGATTACAAAAAGCTTTCAGCACACGAATTATCTCAGCAATTAAATGCCCTTAAATCGTATCAAACTGAAAAAGCTTATCTAGCACAAAAAAATGATTTGGGCCAAAATATATTTGGCAAATATTGGCAAGGTTTACATAGTGATTGGCATGCTTTAGATACGTATACTAACTGGCTAATTCGCATACGTGCGTATATGAAAGCTGGTATTTTGCAAGAAAAAGCAATTTTATTTGTTATAGAAGGTAATTTGAATGCAGCGAATGTAAGAGGTTCAAGTGCTAACTTACATGAAAAACTTGGATACTTAATAGCTAGCTTGCAAGAACTAATTAAATTAGCTAGATTATCTGAAAATACAGGTAAATTATTGAATGTCGAAGCCGATATAAACGAAGCTCAAGATTGGCTAGGAAATCTGCTTCAAAATATACAGCGACTACATCAGCTTGCAATATATAACGACAAGCTAGCTATATGCTCTACAAGTATTGCTGGTCCTATGATCCAGCGCTTTTTTGAAGAAAAATATGAGCCTGAACAATTAGTCAAAACATTTAAACGCTTCTTTTATGAAAGGTGGATTGACTTAATTTTTGTCGAACGTCCTAGACTAGCTGCTTTCAATTCTCTCGTTCACGAGCAAAAGATTGACGATTTTCGTGGATTAGATATGAAATCAATTAAACTATCTCGTCAACGTTTATTACACAAATTATATGCTGACCGTGAGTCTCAATTAGTTAATCCTTTATTTAGTATAGAACTTGGCGTTTTACAACGTGAATTGAGGAAAAAGGCTAGACATATTCCATTACGCAAATTATTCACCAAGACCCCCAACATCATGAGGCAGTTAAGCCTTGTTTTATGATGAGTCCAATGTCTGCAGCATTATTTTTAGATCCTAATATTTCAACTTTTGATTTAGTTATATTCGATGAAGCGAGTCAAGTTTCAACAGAAGATGCTGTAGGTTCTTTAGTTCGTGCAAAGCAGGCAGTCGTGGTAGGAGATCCTAAACAATTACCCCCTACAAATTTCTTTCAAATGCAAGTATCGCAAGCCGATGAACAAACAAACGAAGAGGACGATATATTAGACGATGTTGATAGTGTATTAGATGAATTTGTCAGCATTGGTTTTCCAAAACAATCTTTATTGTGGCATTATCGTAGTCAGCATGAATCGCTAATAGAATTTTCCAATCGGCACTTTTACAAAAACCTCCTTACATTTCCTGCTCCTCATAATGGTAATGATGAATTAGGTTTGCAATTTAATTTCATCAAAGGAAATTATAAAGGACAGGGTGTAAATCCAATAGAGGCTCGAGCGGTAGCCGATGCTGTTTGTGAACATATTAAAAAATATCCAAATTTATCTTTAGGCGTTGGTACCTTTAATATGAACCAACAACAATTGATATTAGATGAATTAGAACAACGCAGACGCAATGACGCTTCTTTAGAATTTTTCTTTGCCAAAAAGGGCGAGGATCAATTTTTTGTCAAAAATTTAGAAAATATACAAGGTGACGAAAGAGACGTAATTATTATTAGTGTCACTTACGGTCCTGATGAATTTGGACGTATTAGATATAATTTTGGTCCTGTAAATGGTGAAAATGGTTGGCGTAGACTCAATGTAATTTTTACAAGAGCAAAACGTTGTCTTAAAGTATTTTCTTCAATGCATGGAGATGAAATTGATCCAGCCAAAGTACAAAGCCAGGGCGCTAAACTTCTAAGAGAATTTCTTATTTTCGCTGAAAAACGTCAACGTAAATTATCTTTGCCAGAAAATAAAGTGAACATAGATACTCCATTCGAAAGCTCAGTCTATGATGAATTGACTAGCAGGGGCTTAAAACTTATACCTTCAGTTGGTCAGTCTGGTTACCGTATAGATTTTGGAGTTATAAGCGATGAAGATCCAAATTGCTTTATAGCTGGTATAGAATGCGATGGAACAAATTATTATGCTGCTTCTACTGCTCGCGATCGCGATCGTTTAAGACAAAAGGTATTAGAAGATTTAGGCTGGACCATTATTCGCATTTGGTCGATAGATTGGTGGCGAGATAAAGAGTCTCAAATTGATAAAGTTTTTAAACTTATTTCTCAAGCTCAGAATAAAGTTCACCAAATACCAAACGAAATAGCAATTACTGATTTAAACAAACAAAATTTTGATCCAGTAATTCAAGAGGCAACAGCACCTCGCAAAGCTTTTGGTAATTTGCAAACTTCAATTAAAAGCGAACCAAATGAAACTGAATTACCATCTGTGCCTCCTTATAAATTAACTCTTTTAAGTAATTTTGGCACTGCCGAACAATTTACCGAGGTCCCGATTGACCAAATAATTGAAATATTTCAGCGTATAATCACCCGAGAAGCTCCTATTCATTTAAATGATATTTCAAAACGCATAGCTTCCTTTTGGGAAATTACACGTTTAAATAAACAAGTAAAAGAAAAAATTGATCAAGCCACGGCTGAATTAGTCAGCCGCAATCGACTAACTCTTAAAAATGAATTTGTTTGGACTGTACCTGAACCAACAAATATTGTACGCAATAGACAAGGCTTAGACTATGTTTTTGATCCAGATCAAATCTGTAATGAAGAATACGAACAGGCAGTTATCCTTATATTGCTATCTTATGGAACGCGTACAAGAGACAAAATTACTCAAGATGTAGCTCGTCTTTTGGGTTTCAATCGTGCCGGACAGAAAATTGCTCTGCGCGTAGCAGATATTCTACAAAGACTTATCAACAATCATAAAATAAATGCAGCCGCAACTGGCTTAGCTTTGAACCTGTCTGAATCAAATATAGAGATACCAATTAATACACCAATTAACACTAATGAATCCGAAATATCTATGAGTAATAGTATTGAAATTATTCAGTGAATTCGATTAATTAGTACTGGCGTGACAAATAATGGCAATCAAAGGATAATAAGTATGAAAATTACCTAAGGGATACAGCTTGTGGCATAATTTCTTATTCAGACTTTCTATCAGAGCATATTGTATGATATGGGCCTTGTCTATAAGGTTTCTACTGTTGCATTAATTAGACTCAGTTCAAGAGGATCAATATAAATGAAAAACAAAGGGCTTTTATTGGCTGTTTTACCAATAGCTTTTTTGACTACCAGCACGTTTTCACTTGCTCAAATGCCTTCGCAAGCAGGCGGTGCTGAACAAACGGCAATGATCATGTATCCAGTAGAAAAAGGTTCTGATGGCAAACAATACATCACCACTAAAGCTGGTTATAAAGTAAATATACCAGGGCTAGGAATTGCTCATAATGCTAGCGCAATTGCTGTGTATAAAGATCCAGGAAATAATTATTGGTACATAGATAAAAGTGGTAACCCCACACCTGTGTCTGCTGAACAAATGCAAAGTGTAATGAATCAAATGCAAACACAAGCCATGCAACGTGGACGAGTGCAATCTGCACAATATCCACAAGAAATGCCTAATCCAAATATGTATGGTCAAAACCCATATGCACAAAACGTAGCACCAAGTTCCTACCCACAAACAGGTATTCCACAACAAAGCGTTGTTATCAATGAACAACCAGCAAGCAATACTAGCAATGGTAGCAGCAGCAGTGGTAGCTCTGCAATGGGCACCGGCCTAGCTGCAGCTGGCGGAGCCGCAGTTGGTGCTTTGATGAGCAATGCTATGTATAATAATAACGAACCTTATTATGGTGGCTATGGCGGCGTACCCTATGGTGCACCAGTATACAGAGGTGCGGCAGCTGGACAATATTATTATAAACACCCAAATGGCAATAATGTTTATGTAACACCCAATAGCACTAATGCAGCTGCTTTTAATCAATATGATAGGCAAGGGAATTGGGACAATAGACAGCAATGGTCTCAGCAAGCTAGCACTGCGCGCTCTAACGTACAATCTCAAGCTCAACAAGCAGGAGCCAGAGGTGAGCAATTCCGCTCAGATCGCACACAAGCAGGTACAGCAAATTTGGGCCAAGCAGATAGAAATTTTGATGGGGGACATCAACGCGGTGGTAGCGGCGGTGGAGTACGGCGTGGGGGGCGACGGTCCCGTTAGTATTCAAGTTAATCTAAAGGCTTGGTTTAGCCGGTTTTGATTAATAGCACCATAATCTCTACAAATGAAAATCATTGCTAATCGGCATGAATTGACAAATTCAGCAGAAAGGTTCACTATGTATTTATTGGATTAGCTATACCTATAGGAGGTATGAGCATGACTTGTACAACTCATAATGACCATGAGCATAAACATGATGCCACATGTGGACATAAAGGTATCCGGCACGAAGATCATATAGACTATTTACATGATGATCATTTGCATCATGTACATGAAGATCATATAGATGAGCATACTTTATCTCATGATAAATCTGGTTGCACTCCGGAGCATAATTGCTCAACACACGATAAAAGTCATAAACATGGCATAGGTTGTGGGCATGAAGCTGTACCTCATCGCGATCATGTAGATTATTTAGTGGGTGAACATTTACATCATCCATGCAATGATCATTGTGATCATCATGGCGCTATAAGCATAGCTTAGACTTTCACTGGTTGTTGATATAAACTGTCGCGGATGCGTGTATTCAATAAGTCTATTGCATGCATAATTGCATCTTGATTAGAAGTTGTCCAAAAGTAAACTCTAAAAATCTGATTACCACCGCCAATATCCGCTAAAACGACTTGTGGCTCTGGCGACTTTAGAATTCCAGAAACGGACTTAACGATTTCTTGAATCATTTTCCTGTTTTCTTCAACTGACTTATTTGGTAAACCACTTACTGTAATTAGGGATCGTTTATTTTTACTATCTGTCCTGACAATAATTGGATTAGTAAAAATATTGCCATTAGGTACCACAATTAATTCACCGGTATCGGTTCGCAAATGAGTTGATCTAATTGTAATTTCTTCTACTACGCCTTCAAATTCTCCAGTTTTAATCAAATCGCCAATACCAAAAGGTTTTTGCCATAAAAGCAAAAGACCGGCAAGAAAATTTTGCAGTATATCTTTAAAAGCAAAGCCAATTACAACGGATGTTATTCCTAAGCCAGTTACAACATTTGCCAGTTTAAAGCCTGGCACTAACACAGTAGCTGCTGTAAGGATACCTAATACTACAGTGAAAACCGAGGCTAATGTACCTAAAGCATGAGACAAAGTTACATCTAAATGTGCGCGCAAACAAAGATTCTTTATGAAATTACGCAAGAATTTGGCTATACGTGCAAATAATAAATAGATGATTATACCTATCACTAAGTTAGGCAGATATTCAATAATATGATCTAATGTTTTAATAAGATTGTTCAAAGCAATAAGCGCTGCCTTACCCATAAAGCCTCCTTTCGGCATAAAAATTTTAACGAGTAAATAGGTACAAAGTTATGTGGTACTGGTAATTTCCAATTTCTCTAATGAGTGGTTGTGTAGTAGATCAGAAGTAGCATCTTTGATAAAGAGTGAAGCAACAATTCCCACGATATAGAATAAAGAAACAACAGAGGCAGCAATAGCATAGGATCCACCAAAAGCATGGATTAATTGCCCGCCAGTTAATGCAGCGATAGCTGCTATTACGCGCCCAGATTGAATACAAAAGCCAAAGGCTGTAGCACGTAATTTAGTCTCAAAAAGCTCTGGCACATAAATAAATAACAGAGAAAATGCTTTAACAGCAAAAAAGCCAATAAAGTATGCCCAAATGAGTACGCTATTACTGTAAGAACGTGTAGTTATGAATAATCCCAAACAACATACCAAAGCACCCACAAACGTGATAAAAAAGCTCAATCTTCTACCTAATATTTGAATGAATACACCAACTAATAAAGCTGAAGTTATTGCACCTAGATTTAATGCTATAGCAGTATAACTACGCTCCTGCACTGCCATATTTCCAACCAACTGATTAATCCATGGTGGAATCCAAGATAATACGGCCCAATAACCAACAATAGCTGTACTAGCTAGAGCAGTAACTAAAAGTGTTTTACCAATATTTTCTTTAGAAAAAACTTGAGGCAAAGTAAAACTCAACAACTGTCTTTCTTCAGCTGACAGTTCTGCGTTAGGCTTTTGTCTCAAACGCTTTTTATACTCTGCTATTAATTCGTACTGCACAGGTTCTTTTAATTTTGCTCTTATATATGCAGTAAGTAAGGCTGGTGCAACACCAACTAAAAATAACCAACGCCATCCAGCGCCACCAATCACTAAATTTAAAAATGCAGCTATTAAATATCCGCAGCCAAATGAACTGCACATTGCACCTGTGGCGTGCAAGCGCGATTTACCTTGCCAGCATTCAGCCATCAAAACGCCACCTATACTTATTTCACCACCAATACCACAACCAACTAAAAAGCGATAGAAAGCCATTTCTTGCCAGTTATGACTTAGTGCACACAAACCTGTGAAAATTGCATAAAGCAAAATAGTATAAAAAAGTGTACGGGCTCTACCTATATGATCAGCTAGAATGCCAAAGCCAATACCCCCTACCGCCCATCCAATCATAAAAGTGGCTAAAATAATCGAGCCATATACACCCACTTCACTATGAGATTTTGTATTTAATAGCTCAGATAACGCCGGAAATAGTACCAATACAAAAATAGAAGCATCCATACCATCAAACATTTCGCCTAGCCATGTTGCTAATAAAACATGCCAGCGAGATGATTTTGCTTCTAAAGCCTTTTCTACAACAGCTGTATCATTGCCGTTATTCATAAGGTGATCTATTACCCTTACCTTAAAGTGAATTGGTAAATTATGGGCTAACCACTAGTACTTGGCAAGGATATTAATCCCATATGTTTCTTAGATTTAGATAAGCTATTTTTGTTTAGACAAATTCCCCTGCACGCCAGACACTAGGAAATTCATATTGGCTATCCAATCTAGATTAGCCACCTGTTCAGTTTGCAATTGCAACTTACCATTCCTGTCTTTAAGAGGACCCTTAAATACGATAAGCCGACCTGTTTTAATATCGTTCTCCAATCCTAAAACCTTTTTCTGAACATCTTTTGGTACAGCTTGTCCAAAACTGGAAAGCTTTATGTATCCACTTTCCATGCCTTTGGAGTATGAAATTGGTTTCCAGCTATTATTTCGGACCAGTTCTGTAATTTTAGTGAAAAAAGGTCCCCAATCTAAACATGCACCGGTCAACCATTTTTTTGGCGCTAATGAATTGCCGTCACTATAATAACCACAAGAATAAACACCTAATTTATCGCAAGTTCTTAATACAGTATTTTGATTATCTTGAGCGTGACCGATTACATCACAACCTTCATCAACTAAAGTTTGAATAGCATCGGCCTCTGTCGGTGGATCTGACCAGCTATTTATCCAAATAACTTTTGTACTAATTTTAGGATTAACAGAACGGGCACCCATCAGCCTCAGCACTTTCAGGTATCTTTTCAGCAATTATTGTTTGTACGTTTGCACCCATTTTCTTTTCTAAATACAAACGTCCCTGATTAGTGGAATAATTCCAACCGAAATCTGAAATTGGTCCAACAGCAAGAAAGCCAACCTTTATAACATTTTTGTCTACAAGAGCGAAACAAAAAGATGCACTGAAGATAGAACACACAATAAGAGTCAGCAATGTTTTAATCAGTCTCAAAATACTTCTCCTTTATTTATGCTCTTAAATATTTTATTTTTTTGGAATATTTCCTTCAATGCCTGGCACAACCCAATCTAGCGTTTCTAAATAATAATTGTCAGCTTTTTTGCCAGCTAGAATTTTTAAAATACCATTTCTATCTTTTATTGGACCTGTGTATACAACTAATCGACCATCTTTCACTTTTTGCCAAACTGCTAATGCCTCGTTGCGTACAGGTATTGGCACTGATTTACCGATTGGAGACAATTGAATAACCCCCTCTTTAGAGCTAACTCTAATATTTTCTGGCTTCCATGTACCATCTAAAATCGATTTTACAAATTTGACATATAAAGGTCCCCAATTCCATTTAGAGCCTGTTAGCCAGCCATGTGGTGCTAAATGACTTAAATCAGCATGCGAAGCAACACAATATATATGGTTCTTCTCAGCAGTCTGCACCACAGCAATACCGCTATCTTGATGAGAATCTACCACATCTACACCTTGATCAATCAAACTTTTAGCTGCCTCGGCTTCAAGTACAGGATCATGCCACGTATTTGTCCAAACTATATGTACTTTAACTTTAGGGTTTACTGATTGGGCACCTAAAGTAAACGCATTAAGACACACAAGTAACGGTGGAACAGGATGACCACCTACATATCCTATTTTATTTGTTTTAGTCATTCGGCCAGCTATTATACCGGCTACATAATTAGGATCATGCTGCGGTCCAAAATAAGTGCCAACATTTTTCATTGGCTGTAAATTAGGACTACCAGCATGCATAAAAATTACATCGGGATGTCTAGCTGCAACTCTTAGCACTGGCTCCAAATAACCATATGATGTAGCAAAAATTACTTTATTGCCTTGAGCGATCATCTTTTCCATTACTCGTTCAACTTCAGCACTCTCTGGTACATTTTCAACAACAGTTGTTTTTACTTGACCAGGCATATTTTTTTCTAAATAAAGTCTGCCTTGATCATGAGCATAATTCCAACCATAGTCTGATCGTGCGCCAACCAGAATAAAGCCAACTTTTAAAGGTTGCTGATTTATTTCTGCTTCACTACTAACCTGGCTAAAAAGAAATAAGCTCAACAAACCAATACATAGAAATAAATATTTCATCTATCATTCCTTACTATTTATTCTTAGGCATAGGTCCTTCTACACCCGGTACTACCCAATTCATACCAGCTAGATCTTTTTCGCTTATCACTGCACCGGTTTTTACTCTAATATTTCCGTCTCTGTCTTTTAGTGGTCCTTTAAATATTTGTAGTTTGCCATCGATAATATTTTTCATTGCAGAGTCCGCTTCTTTTCTTACAGCTGCCGGCAGGATATTGCTACACGGAGAAAGTTTTGAATAACCTTCTTTTGTTTCGTAAATTTTATTGTCAGCTTTCCATGTATGATCAATAAGTGACTGGCTGATTTTTACATATAAAGGTCCCCAATCAAATTCTTGTCCTACAAGCCAACTTTTAGGGGCAAATTTTTGCAAATTAACATTTTCACTAACACAAAAAATATGATTTGCTTCGCACGTTTTTACTGTAATTAATGAACTATCTAATTCAGAAGCTATTACTCTACGCCAGAATCTATTAGCCCTTTGGTAGCTTCTACTTCTAACGCTGCATCAGCCCAGGTGTTGAGCCAAATAGCATGCACTTTCACTTTAGGATTTACGGACTTGGCTCCTAAAGTCAAAGCATTTAGAGAAGCTACAAGAATAGGAACAGCATGACCGCCAATATAACCTATTTTGTTCGTCTTAGTCATTCGGCCAGCTACTATGCCAATTGGATAACAAGGATCGTGTTGACGAACATAATAAGTGCCAGCATTCTTAAATGATTTAGGTACATATCTTTGACATTGCATGATTATAATTTCTGGGTGGCGTGCGGCAACTCGCAATGCTGGTTCTAAATAGCCGTAAGAAGTTGCAAATAAAAGCTTATTACCTTGAGCAATAAGTTTTTCCATTACCCGCTCAACTTCAGCACTTTCTGGAATATTTTCAATTACTGTAGTTTTAATTTTGCCAGACATTTCTTTTTCAAGATAAAGTCTGCCTTGATTATGGGCATAATTCCAACCATAGTCATTGGCTCTACCTTCAAGAATAAAAGCTATCTTTAAAGGCACTTCCGGTTGCGTGCTAGCAAATATTTGCGTGGATGATAAAAAGAATAAACCAATAAGAAACCAAATAGCAGTTCTTTGCATGTCCAGACTCCAATAAAGACGGTCTAATTCATTCAATAATATAGGTAGACTATACTAAGCAAAAGTAAATTCGCTTAAGGAAGCATATTTTCATTGAAAGTTCTAGTCTTTTACAGGAGCAAATATGCCTAGATTTAGCAATAGTCGCTTATGGTTTTTTGTTATCAATTGCACTTTGGCATTAAGTGCTTTGTGCATAATGCCTATTTTTGCCAGTACTGACAATATCAAGCCTCTAAAAATAGGCTTTATTACTGTTGGTCCTACTAACGATTGGGGATATAACTATGCCCATGACCAAGGAAGGCTTTTTATAGAAAAGTCTTTGCCTAATGTAAAAACAACTATCGCTGAAAAAATTCCTGAAACAGCAGAAGTTGAGCGTGTAATAGAAAAAATGATTGCCCAAGGCACTAAATTGATTTTTGCTACATCATATGGATACTTAGAGCCTACCTTACGTGCAGCGCAAAGACATCCCGATGTAATCTTCGAAACGGGCCGCATGATACCTCCTACAGCGCAAAAAAATGTTGCCAGTTATTTTGCTAACAATACCAGCCAATATACATTGCAGGCGTGGTAGCAGGCAGGATGACAAAAACTAATAATCTTGGCTTTATTGCCGCACATCCTATTCCCCAAGTGCTGCAAAATGTTAATGCCTTTACTTTAGGAGTACGCTCAATTAATCCCAAAGCCAAAGTACATGTTGTCTGGACTAATAGTTGGTCAGATCCAGCAACTGAAGCAGAAGCTGCAAAAGGCTTGATTGAATCTGGAGCAGACACATTAACTATGCATCTTGATAGTCCACTTACCGTTGTACAAACAGCAGAAAAATATGGAGTAATGACAGTTGGTTATCATGCTGACTTGCAAAAATTTGCACCTAAAGGTTGGCTTAGTAGAAGGATCTTTACCAGCTAAATAATTATCAGGGAACAAAACGCATGAATAAACTGTATTCGTTTTGCATCCAACGTAAAACCAAACTGATAAGAACTTTCGAATTACCGGCAGGACCACTAGCAGTGGTATTCAATTGACGCCAAACTGTCCGCCTTCTTTAGCCAAAACAAGTGTGGTGCGTCCAGAAGTATTAGATTTTTGATTTGCTCCTTGGAATATTAAATCCAATGCGTGATTGTATAACTTATTATCAGTGGGTAATTGCCTAAATTCCATTACAAAGACTCGCTTTCTATATCTTAGACTTGTACATAACTTGTATTCTTGTACTAATACTTGATCATCTAGATCTAATAATTTATTGATTCCTACGACCCCAGACACAATACCTGATTTAAATAACTCATATTCGATACGTGCTTGAGTATTTAAAAGCTTATTTTCTGTTTTTCTACCAATTAAACTCAGAGAAGATGGGGATACTGACTTTGTCGATAATAAACCTGTGCTACTTTCATTAGAGCTCGGATAAATGTTATTCATATTAATAGTATTGATGGAATATGACATATAAGCCTCTTATGGATATACGTATGCCAATAGTAAAGCATAAAGGCACCAAATACGATACCCAAATTTTACTAATCAAGGGCTTAATTAAATCCGCCAATTGTGAAGCTCTAAATGCCCTATTCTAGACACTTCTATGCAAGTCAAGTTAATTACAAAATTGAGAAAGTTGTCAATAGAGGATGGCTGTTATCAATTAAACATAACTATATGGGTAGTTGTACAACAAACAATTGATCTGTTATTTGCTTTCACTTTGTTGTTTGATCAAATTAAGAGCTGAGCCGGCTTTAAACCAATCAATTTGTTCAGGTGTCATAGTATGTTTTGTTACTATGCTATGAGTGCTACCATCTTTATGTTTAAAGATCACATCAACAAATTTGTCTGGCGCTAATCCATTAAGACCAACAATACTTATACGATCATATTCTTCAATTTTGTCATAATCACGTGGATCTACAAAAGTCAAAGCCAGAATGCCTTGTTTTTTCAAATTAGTTTCGTGAATACGAGCAAAGCTTTTTACTATTACTGCCTTACAGCCTAAATAACGTGGAGACATTGCTGCATGCTCTCGACTTGAGCCTTCTCCATAATTTTCATCTCCAACAACCACCCAGTCGATATTCTGTGCTTTATAATGACGGGCTACTTGTTGGAAAGAATCGGTTTTACCTGTTAAGACATTTATCCCAGTCCCAGCTGTGCGAGTAAAAGCATTCACTGCACCTGAAAACATATTGTCACTAATTTTATCTAAATGCCCTCTATATCTAAGCCAAGCCCCAGCCGGAGAAATATGGTCGGTTGTACACTTGCCAAATGCTTTAACTAATACTGGCAAATCGACAAAATCAGATCCGTTCCAAGCGAGAAAAGGAGCTAAAAGTTGAAGTCTCTCACTTTCAGGTTTGACAATAACATCTACAGATTGGCCATTTTGAATCGGCGCAATATAACCTGAGTTATCACTAGTGAAACCTTTAGCTGGCAAATCGTTTGCTGTGGGAGGTTCTAGTTTTACTTTTACTCCACTTTCTGTTTCAAGAGTATCTTTGCACGGATCAAAATTAAGCGAACCTGCTAACGCATAAGCAGTGACAATCTCAGGCGAACCTATAAAAGCTAAAGTTTGTGCATTGCCATCATTACGCTTTTGAAAATTTCTATTAAAAGAAGTAATTATAGAATTAGTTTCACCAGGTGTTATATCTTCTCTTTTCCATTGACCAATACAAGGACCGCAAGCATTAGCTAAAACAGTGCCACCTATTGATTCTAATGCTGCCAACTGTCCATCCCTTTCTATTGTTTTATGAATTTGCTCTGAACCAGGTGTAATTAAAAAGCCACATTTTACTTTTAAGCCTTTTTCTTTTGCTTGACGAGCAATATGTGCTGCTCTACTCATATCTTCATAGGATGAATTAGTACAACTGCCAATCAAAGCATAACGCAATTTTTCAGGATAACTTTTATCTTTTACATCATTAGGTAATTGCGATACTGGTCTTGCTAAATCAGGTGTATGGGGACCTACGATGTAAGGTTCAAGCTTATCTAAGTCAATTTCAATCAAGCGATCAAAATATTTCTGCGGATCGTTTTCAATTTCAGGATCTGCTGTCAAATGTATTGAATATTTATTTGCTTCTTCGGCTATAATTTCACGCCCTGTCGCTTTCAAATATCTATACATATGATTATCGTAGGGAAAAACAGATGTAGTTGCTCCAAGCTCTGCCCCCATATTAGTAATGGTTGCTTTACCGGTACAGCTAATAGATTTTGTGCCCGGACCAAAATATTCAACAATTGCCCCAGTGCCACCAGCTACAGTGAGGATACCAGCTAGTTTTAAAATCACATCCTTAGCCGATGTCCAACCGTTCAATTTACCAGTTAGCTTTACACCAATTAGTTTTGGCCAAGTCACACCCCAAGGTAGGCCAGCCATAACATCAACAGCATCTGCTCCACCTACGCCAATAGCAAGCATTCCTAATCCGCCCGCATTCGGTGTATGCGAATCAGTGCCAATCATCATGGCACCTGGATAAGCATATTTTTCTAAAACCACTTGATGAATTATGCCTGAGCCGGGACCCCAAAATCCAATGCCATGTTTGTTACTGGCTGTGCGCAGAAAATCATAAACTTCTTGATTATCATTTATTGCTTGTAATAGATCAGCATCTGCACCTACTCTTGCTTGAATCAAATGGTCACAATGAACAGTGGTTGGTACAGCAACTTCTTTTAATTCAGCCTGCATAAATTGCAATAAAGCCATTTGAGCAGTAGCATCTTGCATAGCTACTCGATCAGGATTAAACATCACATAACTTTGACCGCGTATAGGCGGAGTTTTCCAACAGTAAGCCAAATGCGACCATAAAATCTTTTCAGTTAAAGTTAAAGGTCTACTAAAGACTTTACGTGCCACTTCATGACTGTCTGGCAGCGCTTCATACATCTTCTTTACGGCTTGTTGATTTAAATATTGCATGGAGATTCTCATAATTGTTGCTACAGTTATATTAACCTGTAAAGAAAGCTCATGCCAGCTTTTAACCTAGAACATATGCCTAGATTGACACCTATGTTAAAGAGCAAAAATTACACTTCTCCAGTTCCCATAGGTTTATGGGTCTTGAGTTTATATTTTATTGAAGGTTTGCCTTATTCGCTTGTCAATACCGTATCGGTGGTTTTTTTAAAACCTTGCAAATTAGCAATGGGCAAATTGGTTTATTCACCAGTTTGTTTTATATTCCGTGGGCTATTAAATTTTTATGGGCACCTTTAATTGATCATGTTTCTACTCAACGCAAATGGATTGTTATGACTCAAGCAGTGCTTGCCACTCTCACTTTTGTCTTAGCTTTAAGCATTTTATTCTCAAATCCTTTTTCATTTTTATGTTCTATGCTTACAAGAAACTAAAATTATCAATGATAAATTCCCTTCACAAGCCTTCCAACAATTAGGATATTTCAGTGAATTTACAGGACAGCCTACTTATAACGGTGTAGCAATAATTACCAAAAAACCAATGACAAATGTTGAAAAGCATGTTGAAACTTTAGGAGAAGACAGCGCCAAACGATATTGACACATTCGATGCAAAATTGACCCAAGGACAAATTATGTGTAGTGATACAGAAAGATCCTTATTGAGTCAAATGAACGAATGGGGTTTTATTGACACGTTTAGATTACATAATAAAGATGCTGGCCATTTTTCCTGGTGGGATTACAGAATTGGGGCCTTTAGACGTAATATGGGTTACCGCATTGATCATATTTGGGCAACCAAGTCTTTAGCTGACATCTGTATAAAAGCTTTTATCGATAGAGAACCTAGAAAATGGGAGCGTCCTTCGGATCATGCTCCAGTTCTGGCTAAATTCGATATTTGACCAGATGCTCCTATATATACAACCAGATAGATTAGTATGAAAAAAGAATATTATTCGGTTCGATTGATTCCATGCCGGGATAACCTTCAGCTAGTATCAGATCTGCTACTTCGCAAACTCGACGAAAATATTTATCACTTGGTTTATCTCCAGTTAATTTGCAACGCAAATCTTGGCAAAGAATATCAGCAGCTGCTTGCACAACTTTATTACCATTTTGATGAGCCCAAAGAGTAGTCACCAATATAACAACAATATCTTGAATACTTTGAGATAGATCGGCAATACGACATTGTCTATCAGCAAGTTTCAATTGATGTTTAACCATATTATGACTTAATTCAAATGGGGCTTCACCTAACATCGCTAAAGCAAAATCTACATGGTCTTGGAAAACTGGACTTAGTCCTCTTACCTTTTGTACATCAGCCGGAGAAAAGGTTTTGCTAAGATACCAAAGTGAATATGGCATCAATTCATTGCGCAAAGCCCATCCATGAAATGGATTGAAAGGATTCAAAGTTCTTAAATTGTGTTTTGCCAGAGCTTTTCCTACTGGCTCAAAATACTTAACACCATGTGCTTTAGCTAAAGATTTAAAAAATGCCATACCTAACATTTCTCCTTCACCTTCATAGATGCAAGGAGCCAAAAATTCATGAACATTATCCCCAAATAAATGACCATGTAAAAAGGAACGTCCACCATGTGTCTTCATGAAATATTCTATAGCTACTTCCTTTTGGCCTTCACTACCAAAATCTTAGCGATAATACATTCAAGTTCACCTCGATAACCTTGGTCTAATAACCAAGAGCACCAAGCAACTAAAGCTTCAGATCCAGCAATTAAACTTGCCGTTTTTGCGACTCTTCTTTTTACTAATTCTCGTCTATCTATAGTTTGTCCATAAGTTTGTCTAAAGTGAATCCAAGGCATAAGATTGACTAACATTGTTTTCATTGTTGCTGAAGCTGCCGAACATAATGCAACTCGGCCTAAATTTAAACCGTGATAAGCAATAGTCAATCCGTCGCCTATAGTTGGCACTAATAGATTTTCTTTAGGTACTTTAAAGTCTTTGAATTTTAGACCATGATTATATAAACGCTTAAGAGCGTGTAATCCGTAACGCACAACTTGAAAATTCTCGTTTTCTTCTTTAGGTAATTCAATTACTAAAGCTGCCGGCTTTTGATCAATTAGACAAACAAGACATATTGTGCGACCAGGTACAGCATTGGTAATAAATAATTTTTCTCCATTTAAAATATAGTGATCGCCGACCAAAGTAGCGGTTGTTTTCAGGGCTGTTAAATCAGATCCAGCTCCCGGTTCAGTAAGTGCAAAAGCAGAAAGCATTTCACCACTGGCCAATTTAGGTAAATAACGTTGTTTTTGTTCTTCACTCCCAAATGTATTAAGTGGATCTACTGCACCAATACAACCATGGACAGAACCCAAAGCAGCATACATAGGATCAATTGCCGCTACTTTGCCAAGAAAAGCCATAAATTGGCTAATGTTTAATCCTTGTCCACCATATTCTTTTGCTATAAAGGCTCCCCAATAACCCACTTTTGCTAAATCATCAAGTACTGCTTGACTAACTTTATCTTTATCATCATATAAGCTGCCTTTTGCTTTATGCCCTTTTAAAAGAGCTAGCGAATTTTTTATGACAGGTATGTCAAAAAGACTATCGTCTAGCTTTGGTGTATTGAATAATTCAAGCGGAGTGGTATTATCCCAAACCGCTTTATGTACAGGACTATTTACAGTCTTATATTGTGCAGCAAAAAGCGCTTCAACTTGATCATCAGCTCTATCAACAGCACCTGTACGTTTAGCTTCTTCTTCACTTTTGCCACCTAGACGTAAAGTTTCCTCAGCAAAACTTGTTGAACGCTGTGATTCTTTAATTTCTGCCAATTCTTTCACCTTTATTTGACTCTTTTTAATTCTACACCTGATAGATCACTGAAAATTTGCACAATCGGATCTTTTTTT
>ENA-OOMY01000010-OOMY01000010.1-viral-metagenome-genome-assembly--contig:-NODE-10-length-22398-cov-9.741323_pt1 | contig 22398 bp, 28 predicted proteins | sample MGYA00245307_ERZ501076 | MGnify/ENA primary metagenome ERZ501076 (study PRJEB25959, sample SAMN05341323) | viral metagenome | host: human-associated | place: USA: California | collected 2014-03-27 | study... | reverse complement strand
GTATTGGCATACTTATTTCATTATTTATGCGGACTTCAAAATTTCAACAGTATAATTATCAACCGTAATAGTTGGTGCGTTTGTCGTTCCCCCTAGCTGAGTCGTAATCAACAAATTCAACGCGCCTGTACTGTCTTCCGTGGCTGACTGAGAATCTTGTTTATAGAGAACAGCAGGATTACCAGCAACGGTATAGGTGGTTAAGGCTGTGATTGCTATAAACTCTCCTCGACCACGCTGGGAATTAGTCGCGGCATTGGCATACAGTACGACTTCCCAAACGAAGTTGGCTGATTTAGATCCATCATTCAGAGAGGTAACAGCAAAGCTCCAAATCGTAGTTGATCCGTATTTTGACCGAAGTGTAAGAGTTTGCGCATTAGCCCCATTCTGAAACAGTCCATATAATTTCACGCGGATTGCATTCGCAGTGCCAAGGGTGTTCGCGGGAATTGCTACGGTTATTAAGGTGTTCTCGTTTGTGTCGGCTACTGAAGAAGTAACATTTGGAATAGCCGCAGCAATCAGGTTCTTTTTTGTGTCAGCATAGGCTTTGCTTGCAGCATCAGTGGAGTTGGTGGGCGTGGAGGGGACCGTAATATCTCCGCTGGCAAGTCTACGTGCTACCTTACTTGCAGTGGCCGCGGTTGCTGTGTCGTCATTTGTAACAAACTTATTTGAGCTTGATGGTGTGCCGGACGTGCCAACTAAAGCGTCCTGTTCATCTTCAGTAAGTTGCTGGTTAAAGCGAGGATTGAAATAAAGCTGGGTGGTAGAATAAGAGAACCCGACAGCAACTTCCTTGGTGCCTGCGCTCGATGAAATACCGCCTGCTGTGTTCGAGGCGTAGTAGATCGCTCCTGCTGTAAGACCGGTTTGGTTTGCGTCTAAACCACGAAGCAATACACCGCCTGAGATTGCGCCACCATCAACACCCGCGCCCTGGGCAATTGCAAGCAACGTATTCTCTACACTTGCTGTGGTATCGGCATCGCTCTTCTTCCATTCGTTATCTGTATCGTCAAAATAAATCAGATTACCGGCTGCAACTGTTTCACCGGCAGTACCGGGGGCAACGACATTTACGGTTGTAACAACACCGGCTAAAAGTGCATCTACATACCCCTTGTCCGTAAGGTCATCTGCTGAGACTGGCACAACACCGGAAGCATACTTCAATAGGTTTGGAATCGTGTACCCGCTGTCACCGTTCAAGATATTCCTCAGATAGGCAAGGATCGGAAAATCCGTAATAACAACTGATGCGCCACGCCTGTGTGCCTTTTTGTTTCCCGAAACTTCTGTGACTGGATCATCTGCATCTGAACCCCGGTAAACCACTGTTGCTGTCGTACCGGAAATGGTCACAACAAAATCTTCAACGTCGGCAGAGCCTACGTCTATTGTCATGCCGTATAAACCTGAGAGGGCGTTTCCATCTTCATCTGTGGCACTTTCTAGGGTAAAACTTGAACCGGCTGCTGAGAGGGCGGAAGCTAAGGAAGTTTCAAACCGCTTCGTAATTTTTGGTATGGCGACCATATATTTAACTTCTATACTTTAATGGCAATTTGAGAGGATAGGTCAGTATGTCTGCAAATGTGTATTCCGAAACAGAAACGTACCCGATGTCTGTAGCAATAAACCGTATCTTTACTTTTCCGTATTTTCCTTGGGTAAGCTTTATTTCTTTAACGTAGGTATAAGCATTGTCTGTCACTGTCCCGCCAAGAGTGCCAGAACCAATGGAATCAGACCCGATAATAGGCCTCGGAGTGGTGTCCACATTCTCGTCCGTTCCGTTCTGTGTTCCAACTAACACGAAGCTGCCGTTATCAATGGCCAAGTAAATTTTGAGTATTTGACCTCTTGCGATCTCACCGCGTACCCATAATCTTTTCGTTCGTTTCAATTCTGCTATCTGGTGGTCGGTAAGGTTTCCGTCCCAAAAGTTGTCTATGGTTGAGCCGTTGTCATCAAAACCGGAAAACAACTCAAGCACATTGTCAGAGAGTGAATCCCCCACGACTAACGCGCCGTTGTAGCGGGTGGCACAGCTAAACGCATAATCCAGTCGGTCAAAACATCTATAAGCTTTGTCGTAAACAAATGTGGCGTTGTTGAACGTCGAATCTTTGTGTCTGCATTCAAAGAAAATGATGTCGCCGTGTTCACCTGAGACACCTTTATCAAATCTGTAATCCTCAAGATTCAGATTATTTGAAATCGGATCGGGTATGACCTGAGTAGAAACGTTGTTGAGCGTAATAAGCCTGAATTTCGGGTCTGTCTCATTCAGGTCGTCAATAAGATAAATACCGTCTCCTGTCGCAACGGCTGCACGCCAGTTCGGAATGCCCACATTTTCGCGGTAAATCAGGTTTGTAGCATTCGTATCGGTTGCTGTGAGGGTCAAAGCCCAAGTCTTCAATTTATGGAAACAATACTCCGTGACACCATAACTATGGGCCATCTGGTTATCACCGCCACCGTCGTCTTGTCTAAACACATACCCCTGTCCGGCTGTTCTTGGGGCCGACTTCGTAAAATCGGTTATCCCTGTATTGTTCGAGTTTTCCCACTGATAGTCAGCGGTGCCTACTCCGGCATTTGAAAGCGTGTAGGCACCAGTCGTGTAATTGATCGTCCCCGTGCCGCCGAGTGAGCCGGTCAAAACACCGTTATAATCGTCTGTGTACACTTCGCTGGTGGCGGTAATGGTGATTACGACGGCAAAACAAGTACGCACCGCGCCTCCGCCCTTGAAGGCGAGTGTTCCTGTGAGTGAGGTCGTGGCTTCGGCGGTGACGGTTGTGTAAGCAGCAGCGTCAATGTAAGAGCCATATTCACCTGTCTTGTCCTTATTCCGGTGCCGAAGGGTCATTCGGTTGTTGGCGATCTTTATGTACCCCTGAAAGTTCTTGGCTGAATCGGTGAGGTCGGTATAACTACCGGGGTTGGCTGTCATTATTTTATATGGACCGGAATTAGGGGAACAGATAAACATCTGATTCCCGGCCAGAGAAGCGTAATCGGCAAAAGAAACTTCGTCACTCGTTGCCGCGACCGGGAAAAGATTGGTTCCAACTTCTATCCAATCTTCTGTGATGGTGTCGTAATATTCGAGTTTCCGGCCTCGTTTCCGGTAAAGAATCTGGGTGCCATTTGATTTGAATGTCGTGTGGAGTCCGTCAACGCTGCCTGTGCCGGATTGTTCCGTCCCATAAACCTTATACCCGCCTCGAAGCTCGATCTTGTCGCCCTTGGTCAGCCAATTCTTGGAATCAGAAGCAGCCCCATCTGGTATGGAGTAGTCTTCAACGCTTGTTATCAAGCCTTTTATGAAATTGGCGACTTGTTTCAGTCTCATTAGCTCAGGTCTATATTATTTTCTCCTGACTGGCTGGTCTCTCCGTAGGGTGTGGCCTCGCCGATTGAAGCGAGCTTCCAAGCGTGATCCCAAGAAATAATAGCTCTCTTAGTTCTCTGGTAGAACGCTTCCCATTCAGGAAGCCACGAACGGGCCTTCTCTCCTTGGTCAATCGCAAACCACGTCCTAGCCATGTGCATTGGCACAATAATCTGCAAACCCGATGGGTACTTGAGGACTGAGGCGGAATCATTGGCTATGTCTGTTCCTTTGGTGATGTAGGGGAATGTGATGGTCTGTGCGCTGCCCTGGGTGCCACTGAGGTAAAACAGGCTGTTGTACTGGTCGGCCCACCAAAAGTTTGAGCGGTTTTTATACCGTTCCTTATGCTCCATCGGCACGCCGGTATAGGGAACATCACCAACATAAATGACCGTCCCGGCTGGGGTCAGAATATCGGCTACCAACGCTTCTGAGGTGGTATATGTCTGTCCGGCTGTCGTGACTTGTGAAGTGTCGAGCCGCAAGGAACAACGAGGCTTTAACTCAAGGTCAATTTCCATCCGCGCTTGGTTTGCTAGCGAAATTTCAATGTCACGGTCAAGGGCATCGCCCACAAAGTTCTCAAAGGTCGTGAAGATTTCCGCGTTAGTCATTTTCTTCCTCCCGTGCGCTCATCACCACCATCGGAATCTTTTTCAATTCCTTTTTGATGGAAGTTACTTCGCCCTTAATGTCTTCGATGTCCTGGCTGAAGAAACTGCGAATGTTCTGTAGAATTGTTTCAATCTCCCCAACCAAACCCTTTAAGTCGTCCGGTGCCGATTCCAGCTTATCGAGTATCGGGCCAAGATTTGGTTCTACCGGCTCTGGTATCTCTATGCTACCAACTTGTTTCTTAAGGTCGTCAAGCTTGGTTAAAATCGGCGCGAAATCAAACTTTTCTGGGTCTTTTGGCCTTGGTAATGAGCGGACTTCGTTGGTAATATCGTGCAATCCTTCGACGATGGGGATTAAGTCTACTTTTTCAGGCTGTGGCAATGAGTCCATTTTCTTAACAACTTTGTCCACCATCTCTTTAATTTTGCGGTAATCAATATCCGGTATTTGAACCGGTAAATGAATGCCGATTTTCATACCAAAGCTACGGTCTGAAAGGTGGTCGTCTATTGGTTCATCCCATACAGCGGCGGCTACTTCTACGGCAGTGGGTGGAGTCCCAGAACCTCCGGCATCAGTAAGTGCTTTACCAGTTGTACCGGCAGTAGTGTGGCCTGACGTTGTTTCGTCCCATACGCCATCTGCTATCTCAGCTACGGCATCGGCAGCCAGTGCGTCCGCATCTATCGCCCCTGTAGCAACCACGGCGGCGGTTACAACGCCAGCGGCCATAGCCTGTACGTTGGAATCCATACGACCACTCACTAAGGCAGCAGGGAGTCTTGTTTGTATATCCTCTGTATCGGCCTGTATGCCATCTCAGCTCTGAAGAATCACAATTCTTCGCGCAAGAAGTGCTGTCAGAACAGCCGCTTGTAAAAGCAGCGTGAATTATTTTTTCGCGCTGACGGTTTTTCGGCCTCTTGAATCGCCAATTGTCCATTGGCTGACTGAGCGGCGTTGAGCATGCCGGGCATAGTCGTGTAGAAGTTGAGTTGTTGTTCAAAGACAAACTCAAAGGATACCACCCCAACTATGCCCAAGCCGCATCATACCGAGCCGACTGCAAACGCCAAAATCATCGCCGCGCTTTTTCCGCCTTCGCTCGAAAGCGCCGAGACTGCTCCGCTTGAACTCTCACAGCAGCAAATGCAGACCTTGCTGCACAGCGCACTGGCGACGACCACGCACTTCTTTGGCCCGCCCGCTCGTTACCTCGCGGGAGTCGAGGACCCGCGCGCTCCGGCCAAGGTCGTTTATCCTTTGCCCTGCCTGCTCTTCACGGGTCTTTTGATGTTCCTCTGCCAGTTGGCGGCGCGCCGCCAAATCGCGCTGAAATTCCGCGACAACGCGCCCTCCGCGGCCAACTTCGCACGCCTCTTCGGCGTTGCGCGCGCGCCGCACGGCGACACGCTCAATTACGCTTTCAAAAATATCGCCCCCCAGCAAGTGCAAGAGTGTGTCACCCGACTGGTTGAGACTTTGATTCGCAAAAAAGTGCTCGAACGCTACCGACTGCTCGATCAATACTACGTCGTCGCGCTGGATGGCACGGGCATCTACAGCTTCGCCCAACGCCACTGCGAGCATTGCTTGACGCGCACGCACAACGGGCAGACGACTTATTATCACTACGTGCTCGAAGCCAAACTCATCACCTGGGACGGTTTCTCCTTCTCGCTGATGAGCGAATTCATCGAGAACCCACAGGCCAATCCGACCAAGCAGGATTGCGAATTGAAGGCTTTTCATCGCCTCGCGGCGCGGCTCAAAAAGCGTTTCCCGCGCTTGCCGATTTGCCTCTCACTGGATGGCCTGTTCGCTTGCGGCCCGGTCTTCCTGCGCTGCCACGACTACCACTGGCGTTACGTGATTGTCCTGAAGGAGGAGGGCCTGCCGAGCGTCTACCAGGAATTTGTCGGCTTGGCAAAACTTCAGCCGCAGGAGAAACTGAAAGAGCGACTGCTCAAACCGGTCGAGCTCAAGCGGAGCTTCCGTTGGGTGAACGGGATCGAGTACCGCGATTCGAAAGAGCTGGAGCACCTGCTCAATGTCATTGAACTTCACGAAACCAAAGCTCAAGACGGTCAGCCCCAAACCACGCGCTTTATGTGGCTGACCAATCTCTCAATCAACCAAAGCAACCTGCGCGCGGTTGCACAGAACGCCGGGAGGGATCGCTGGAAAATCGAGAACCAAGGCTTTAATTCGCAAAAGCAAGGGGGCTTCGCGCTTGAGCACCTCTACATCACGACTACACGTCGGCCAAAGTCTTCTACTTCCTCTTGCAGATGGCCCATCTCTTCTTTCAACTGATCGTCGCTGGCCATCTGCTCAAGCAATATTTCCCGCGCGGCTTCGGCTCGCTCAAGAACTTGGCTGAGCGTTTGCGCGAAGCCTGGCGCAACAGCCTGCTGCACGAGCAAGTGCTCCCCTGGCTTGAGCAACTGCGCTTTCAAATCCGACTCGACACCTCGTAGGCTCGTGCGCTGCTGCTGAGAAGTTGCCGAAGCCTGCTTTTGCTCCCCAATTCAAAGCACATCTTTGCCGCGCCGACTTGGCGCTCAGAGCATCGTGTGACTAGTTGCCTGCCAGCGCAGCGACCTTTTCTGGCAACCATTCCGGCCAACGGCTCTTGGCCGCCTGATTCTTCAGAGCTGATGCCATCTAACTCGCCTTGTAGGGTTGTACCTGTATCTACTAAAATGGCATCAACATTGGAGTCAATTATATCTACTTTTGCATCTACCCCGGCGATAAGACCAGCCACTACAGAGGCATCTGCCGGGTCACTCGGTAAGTTGTCTGTCTTTGCCTTAATAGCATCAACGAGTAAGTCTAATCGTCCACCATCAGCCAAATCAGTTTGTAATTCGTTAGTGTCGGCAAGAATGGCGGCAACTTCTGTGTCCAAATATCCTGCCACAGTTGCAAGGTTTGCAGCGGTAGCTAAACCGCTCTGTAACTCGGTGGTCACATCAGAGGCTAACTTGGCGGCTGTTATCGCATCAGCGGCAATTGCACCGGCATCAATCGCATTATCAGCTATTGCATCTGCATCAATAGCTCCAGTCGCTATGGCTGTAGCCGTGATAGCATTTGCATCAATACTCTTAACCTGTGCTTCTACAATGCCAGAAGCTACGTTTATAGCCGTTCCGTCGTCAGTTACAGCGAAATTAAGTGGGTCGCCCACCATTGTACGTATTAAAATAACTTGCGTCTTTGCTCCCGCAGTAGCAGTCTTTACTTGAACAACAATATAATCATTGTTCATTTCAGTTTGCGTAAGCGACAAATAGTAATTTCCCGTAGAGCCAATCTCAGTAGCTTCATTTGTACAGTCGGCAAAACCATCTGGCGCAGCACCATCTGTCCAGGCGTCAATTTCGGAATCAGGTGTTGTAGCTCCCGACACTAAGTCACCGTCCGCGTCCACTATTGGAAACACAATAATCGTGGCTACATTTTTTTGCCTAACTACTTCCATAAAAAGTTTAGTTAATTATCGAAAGACACCCCTTAGAATTCCTCGGCCAAATCCTCGGCCTGCATAGGTATCGGCCCCGGCTGCTGCTGCGCCCGGGAACCTTATTTGAGGTCTTGAAGGGTAAATAATACGAGGATGGTCTGCCTTAGCTATGGTTCCTGCTATTGTCCCATTCTTTCCTGAAATAATGTCTGTTTCAGGAGAATAATTACCAATTAAAGGCCAAAAATCGGTTATCACATCTGGTCTTACCAATAGAGGACTAAAGCCTTTAGCCAGTGCTGCAAAATTACTAACACCAACATCATCCGTCCATATCGCTAATTCGGCTATTCTTCCGTCCCATTGGATAGTCGTAACAGCAATAGTATCGCTACCACCCTTACCTATACCATCCGTATCAGCAACACCAGGGCTACCTTGTGTATAAGTCGCATTTCCAAAAGTTACTGCCCCACCACCCTCTGCTACACCCTCATAGTAAGGTGTAATAACATCGCCAGCTATGTCATAGACTGCCCCCACAGAGTGCCAAGCACCAGTAGTTATTACTGTAGTCGCGTTTCTTGCCTGAAATCCATCTGTACTTACACTCCTAGCTCCTGCTCGTAGGAGTTTGGAGCCAGCAGAATCAGTAACGCATAGCACTACGCCAGAAACTGACCCTGTATTATTTATAATCGTCAAAATACGATTTTCATTCGTACCCGTGTCGAATGTGTCAGCATAAACCCAAGCATGAACAGAAATCTTCGCGGCACCATTTAGCAATGGCCCCACTGCATTCACACCCAGGGTCATGTAATTGGAACCATTTTTGCTAAAATCTCTGGCCATACTAGGTTTCTTTTAAGTTCACAGCTAACAACTCAGCGTCGGTTGTTATGTCATCTGTCCCACTCGTACCGTCCGCGTCCCGTCTTATCTTCAATCTAAACGCCTCACCTGCTGCCAAAGAGTCCATTTCAGCACCGCTTGTGTGAGTGGTCGTAACCTTTATCACCTGTCCACTTGTTCCGGGAGCGGTCCCTCCGGCGCTGTTGGCTGTCGCGAATGAGTCGGCATCAATATCAAGAGACGAAGCATCTATACGTTCAATAGAAGTCTGTACCCTTAGACTTCCAGAAGTAGCGGAAGTAAAAGCCCAAAAGGTTTCTATCGTAAGGCCACCACCTGCATAGTGCGCTGGTAAGACACCGGAAAACACAGCTTCCTCGTCTGTAGCACCGTCAAAATCAAGGGTTATATGCCCGTTCCTAGTATCGAGTGTCGCAAAAGCTGCTGCCGGTGGCTCGTTATTTAATGGAGTGAATACCGCTAGTACATTGGTGGTTGCCATTGAATTTAGATGTTAATTAAAACGTGCCGTTAGAGGGTAATTCTTCTTCAATCACAATCCAGGCTGAATGTGTGCCGTCTGAGGTCTCGGTAACAGTGATTTCAAGCCAGTTCACTAGACACTCAGGGGATAGCCACATGAATTTATCCCCATCTGCATTAGCAATAGATACACCGTTCACACGAACAAAACCTTCTCCAATTGCGTTGGTGACGTTATCAATCAATGTGTTCAGTGCAGTCATCGTTACGCCTGCACCACCGAGCTTGTTACCAAAAGGATCAGTTGCGTTGCTCCCGTCATCGTAGGGTTGCAGAGAGCCTTTAACTGTAAAGGCAGATGTACCGCCTGCATTAGCGGCTCTTCGGACGTGAATACCTATTCGTCTTGCCCCACCTACCCAAAACTTGCTGGATACAGTGGTAGCTGTTACCGCGTTAAGAGCGGTTATTCTTCGTAATCGTGGCATTGTTTTATTGTTTAATGGTTTATGAACTCATCCCTGCCCCTGTAGAAGAGGCAAAGGGAATCCATAATAGGGATTAGTCGGCTTCTGCGGCAGGAATAACAATTCCATTCGTGCCAGCTTCTTCTGTTGCTTTGACATCGAAGAAGTCCATACCAGTACCTGCAACAACGTTAGATGCAAGTGTGGTGTGGCGGCCAGAAATGGCAACGTTCCTCATCACACCGGTTGAGTTGCCGGTTGTGAATGTAACGACCGCTGTTGCGGCTTTGATGTTCTTAAGGATACAGTTTTCCACTGTAACGAGGGTAGCTGTCGCCTCGTCCATCAAAACACCAGTTGAAAAAGTACCTTGCACGACACAATTCCTTAGAACTGGCCGGGCTACAGCCGCTTCAAGAGAGAGAAACGACACACAGTCAACAACCGTGTTATAGGCTCTCACTCCTTCAACCAATAAGTCATCGCCACCTGTGGCAACGGTGATAATGTCTGTCTTGTTCTTTGAGGTCTGAGAACCAATGTGATAGGTGTCACGAATTACACAACCAGCAGCAGCAACATTGATGTCTGCGGTCTGGTCATCTGTTTCAGGGGCAGGAAAGATAATGTTTTCAATGGTAACGTTAGCAGCGGTAACGCTGAATACGTCTATAGCGCCGTTGCCCGTAAAGGTTGGGCGAAGCATCCCTGAACCAAGGCCAATAATTGAGATACCGGCTTTGGCCACGGTCTTTACTGCGGTTACGGTCTCGGTGTAGTCAGCGCTGATCATCATCACGTCACCAGCGTTTGCAAGCATTGCTGCGTAGGCATCGTCGTAGCTGTTATAAACCGCGAACTTACCATTTTCATACTGAGCCTGATGTTCCTGAATAAAGCATTGTAGCCAGGGGAATTCGTCTTTTTAACCCAATAAACATGTCCACCCACTGGGGCAGTACCGTTTATAATAGCGGAAGCGATGAGGGGACCAGTTACTTTCACCCCTCGGTTAAATACTTTCATACTTGTCCTTATGTAGGAGTCCGCAAACCTGCGGCTCTTACCCTAATTTTCAAAGAGAGGGATTTAACCCAATCCCTCAAGGGCTAACCAATTAAACGTAGCTAGTCGTTTCAACTTTCACATTAACAAGCTTGCGAGCGCCATCGGCGAAGGTCTTCTTACCAAACAAGGTGTATGGCTTGATCTTCCACTCTTCGATGCGGTTTTCAGCAGCGTCAATCTGAATCTTCGGCTGGCGTTGAATCACGAAGTCAATTGCACCTTTCTTACCGAACAAGTTATGAGCAATGTTTGTACCGACAGTCCAAACGTCGGCAGCAGCGGTCAGGGTTTCAGAGACAATTGGAGAACCCACGCCACGCCACGTTACCGTTGCCTTGTCAGTCGAGTTGTTATTAGTCCAAGTCGAACCGTACAAGATAACCTGATGGTCGGTAGACAATGCGTTGTAACCCGCGTTGGTTGAGTCTGCTACGGTGGTGCCTGGGGCATTTAAGAAAGCCACGAGGTTTGCACGGGTGAGGTCTACCGTAGAGGCAATCTTGAACTGACCAGCAGTCACACCAGCATCAACGGTTGTTTTTGCAGTCAAAGTGATTGTCTGGTCGGCAACTTTGATAACAATGGTATCGCCATCAGTTGGGTTGGTCGCCATGTAGAGGTCACCAGTCCAGTAACCTGCGTTGTGGACGTACAGGTCAAAGATACCGAAACGTCCTGCGTGGCCGTTCTCAGAGAGCTTATCTCCAAGCATGCTTTCCCTGTCTCCCAAGCTTTCAACGAGTGCTTGATAAAGATCAGGACCGATGTTGGCAAAGAACTCTGATTCACCCGGCTTGAACTTGTAGACGTTCTGGCGTCCTAAGTTACGCTGAGCGATGGCAAACATTTTCTTGACGTTTGCTGGGGTGATCGTTGCACCTTGACCGGCAGTGCCGCCAAAGTTGGAAGCGTCAATCACGGAACCTGCGTTCGTGACTTCTGCGGTATACCAACCGTTGATGATGTTGTTCATCTGTTCAACGGCGTAATCCGTAAACTCTTTGCGAGCCTTTGGCGTGCTTTGCAACTCATCAAGGTCGGAAATAATGAACGGAATGGTTGGGGTTTTGTCTACCGTCAGGGATTCTGCGGTAGTAGTTCCTTGCTGGAAGGTCGCGTCGCTATACCGGGTATAGTCCTGCGGGACCATCTTTGAGGCTCTAATACGTTTTACCGTATCGCCGTCTTTCAGTTCGCTTTCGAGGCGGAAGTTTGCTTGTGGTCGCCAAACGTTGGTGACCCAAAGCTGCTCCTGCATCTCACGCGACCAGACGGTCTTAAATGAGGCAGATAATGCCATATAAATAGGGGTTTAATTACACTTATCTCCGTGTGATCGGAGTATCCCCTTGCTTTTCATCGCGCCACTTGGCAAACGCCTGCCACTGTGAAGACTCTGCCGTTCGGGCGAATTCTTCCATCTTGGCTTCATCTCCAAGGATTTCCTCAAAGTCCAAAATCTCCTGACCTGACTTCCCACCTCGTGGGGCTTCGGCTGAGACCTTACCTGGCTCGAATTCGGGTTTAACGAATCCAAAATAGATTTCCGCTATTTCCTTTTGGTAATAGGGTTCGCCGTCAGGTGCTTTCTCAGTGGAGTAGGCGAGTTTTTGCAGCTTTTCCCTAACAGACGGGTCTTTTAACAAGTCATCTTTGAGGGTGGCTGAGAGAGAATCCACGCGCTTGTTAAAGGCGGTGAGTTCTTCTTGTTGCTGCTTCTCGGCCTTGAGTCCGGCTATGAGTTCCTGGACCTCTGGGGGGAGTCCGGGATTTAACCCGTCTCGCGCTGTGGCTACGATGTCCGCTAAGACTTCGGGATCAATGCCGTGCTTTTCAGCAAGGGCGGTGATCTTGTCGTCTACTTGAGCGGGTGCTTGTGTCGAGCCTTGGGCAAGTTTAGCTTCAAGTTCTGCGGTACGGGCTAATGCCTCGTCTCGCTTTCTTTCTGCGTCGTGCTTCTTCTCTAACAAGTCAGCAATGGGGCCTGCCTTCTTTGGCCGTTCCGGTGCTGGTGGCGGCGGATCGGCTACCGCTTCTGGCTTTGCGGGTTCTACAGTTGGCTCTGGCTGTTTATCCGGTTCAGGGGCCGGGGTCGGATTGGCTTCCGGGGTAACTTTAAGGTCTGCTACCGCGTCTTCGGGCAGGTCAGTCACGATTGGACCGTCTACCGTTTCGATCTGAGTCATATTTCTATGGGCTTAATTCTTTGGATTGTCTGTGCCTAGACAAGAGGGGAATTGAGGCTTCCACGTAGGCCTTTGCCTTTTTGGGTTGTGGGCTAACAAAAAGAAAATCGCCATTGCTGGCGATATAAGGGCTATCGAGTGAGAATACCGGGCGGCAAACTCACTTAATAGCTTGTACATTGCCATCAAGTGCCCGGTATTTTTATGTGCTGGTAAGGGTCTAGGCTATCTTTGTTCCTGGGTGGCCGGAAACAAATTCGTTGGCGAGTGCTTCCGCGTTCTCGCCGTGAACTTCAAAGGAATAGGTGCGAACTAACCCGCCACCTTCACCGATTATGTCGAATGAGGTCTTGGGAGTTTCGTCTGGCCTATAACCGGCGAACTCTCCGACTACTCCATTTTTGACAACTTGCTCGTTATCCACAGTTTCAGATGTGGTTTTTGGCGGTGTAGCGTTCTTAATTAACTCTTTAAGCTGGGGGGCTGTTTCAGCACCCGTAAGTTGCAAGCCCAATTCCTGAGCTTTAGCGATGAGGTCTGCTTTTGCCATATTATTCGATTAGTTTACTTATAAGTTTACCCGTGGCGTTTAGAAATTCGCCTACGTTTTTATCAAAATGTACACCGTTCATCATGTGCCGCAATGTCTTGTCATCAAATATCCCGGTCTTGATCTTGCCCTTGTAGGAAACGATTACCGTTCCCTTGCGAATGTCTGCGCTTATCATCAGAAAATTGCGCTTTGAAACACCTATAACCGGGATAGCTTCAAACGTCGCTTTGATTCTTTGCCACAGTGAGCGCATTGCTTATGTCTTCTTCAATCTTTGCCTTGTCCGAAATATCGAGCAAGGAAAGATACTTATTGGCTATATCAATTCGGATGAATAACTCTGTGCGTTGGTCTTGGGTCAGTTCGCGGTCAGTGCTGAGTAACAGGCGGGCTTGTGATACTTCCCGTTGCATCCAATCAAACCATTGTCTAACTGGCTGGTGCTTTAGAATATTTTCCTTAACGGAAATTTCGTGTAGCTTCTGTTCCCAGTATACCACGTTTTGTTTACTCTCGTCGTCAAACCCGTTGTTGAAAACTAATTGCCTGAGTTCGTCAATCATACTCGTGGGGCTAAGTTAGTTGCTTGCTGAGACTGCGATTGTGTTCCACCGGGTGTGTTGGCGGCTGGCTGCTCTCCATATAGCTGTTCTGTTGCGGTTGGTGGCGGGGCCATCATTCCGCGCTGTGCCTGCATCTGCACTGCCTTACGCGCCATATTCTCGGCGGCAATAGGTAGGTGGACCTCGGCTAAGGCCATCAACATTTCGTAATCTGCGTCTTCAAGCTTAGTGTCGGTCGCGTAATCCACAATCTTCTGACAGAACGCCGGGGTAGCGCCTCGAAACGGCTTCACTTTCTTACCCTCCAACACGTCCTGAATCATCTTGGAAGCGACAGACAGAATCTCCTTGTTGTAATCCCCCTCAAGGTCAAAGGCTGAGCGAATATCGTCATCTTCTACGCCTATTGCCTGTAATTTGGCCTTTACGCGCCATTTTGGGCTTGTCACAGCTAATTCATCAGGGGCAAGGGTTCCAAGCATCTCGCGCATTTCCTTCTTCTGGATCGCGTCTTTCTGCACATCCTCGTCGCCGCCTTCAACTTCAATGTCCCATTCCGGGTTTATTTCATTTCTGAATAGTTCGGTCCATTCCTCGCCCTGTTCGCCAATGATATTGACGGCCATCGGCTTGCGCATATGCTCTTTCAAACCCCAAATAAACCGGCGGCCAATGCCTTGCCAGCACTTTGCGCGGGATTCGTAGATCAGGCCAGAGCGTTTGGCGGACTGTTGGACGTTCAAATAGGCAATTCCCACCTTGTCTTGGTCGGTAGAGCCTTGGGCTTCGGAATTGATACCAGTCTTTTCCTTTAGCATCTGGTCAATCCAGTTCACAAGATTCACGGTGCCGCTGAATTCCTGAGTCGAAAACTCATACACACCATCCGCAATCTTCTTTGCGCCTAATCCACGATTCGCTTCCACAAGGCCATCCGGTCGCCATTCAAGTTTAGCTGGATCGGGAAATATTTCCGGGTCATACGCCCGTTGTTTGTAGTTAATCTTGTTGCGGTTGTCGAACTCCTGATTAACCAAAATACGAATCATTTCAGCCATCGGCACCATATCGTCACACGGGGCTTTAGACCAGAAATTGAACGTGTCGCGGTTGGTCGCCCAAGAGGTGAACCACCACAAATCAGACTCGAACACATCTGTGAGCCGTTCACACCTTATCCACATCCCCGTTTCGACGTTGAACAAGCAGTAATACCGCTTGCCTTTCCAGGTCGTCTCGGCTTCAACGAATTTGTAGAGTGACTGACCGGCGTAATTGAACGTGATGCCATTCATTCCAAGTGCTATGAGGCGATTTTGCTTGGAGTGATAGATGTTGTCGTTATCAATCAGCTTGTCTGCTGAAGTGGCATTTATAAGTTTCTCAACCTGTCCCGCGTCGTAAACCCCTTGCTCCACACCGTCTTTCAACTCTTCCTTACCCTTAAATACGTTGTCTTCCTGTACATACAGATGTCTCTCAAGGTCGCCACCGCCCGTGGCAGACGCGATAAAATCGTAGTGGTCTACGGGTGAAAGGGTGTGTTTGAATTTAGGCTTGCTTTGCGCGAAGTTTTTATTGATGGACCGGCCAGACATACAGGCCAGCTTTTTGCCGTCTGTGTCCACCATATCCCAGTCGTAATCGTCTTTGTTCTTGATGGTGGTGTAGAGGGCCGTCACTTTCTTAGCTGACTTAAAGTCGGCACTTTCCCGCTGCTTGAACTTAAGAGCAATGTGTCTCGACTGTTCGGCCTGCCAGGTGTCAACAAATCCCGGTAGGATCGGCACCGGAACGTTGAACTTTCCTTTGAGCGACTTCTTGACGCGGTTGAAATAGAAATCTTCGACAAGATTCCATTGCTTCTCTCGGTCCTTTCGATACAAAAGACCGGCGTTGTACTCTGCCCGGCATTGCTGCGCGATTTTATCGGCTTCGTTTTTGTCTACCATTGGTTTGGCTGTTAATTACCCTCCGTAGAGGCTGGCCGGTTCTGCTTCCGGCTGTTGATAAGACTTCTCTATCTTCTTGATCTTGGCGTGGTCTTTCATTTGCCACGCAATGGCTGCGGCGATCAGTAAATCAAAATGGCGAGTGGTCAACCGTGGGTCAATGTCTGCATCCATCAAGTCATTTCTAGTATACGCCCTACACTCGGCAATGAGGTGTGGACAATTCAGTGCGAGCAATCCATCTTCAACCGCTTTAGCCAGAGAAAACAGCATTTTCGGCTTCGTGAGTCGGTTGGTGTTCCATCCAAAGTCCGTTATCACTCCTGCATCAACTTTAGTGCTTGGCTTCTCAGTGCAGTAAATCATCTTGAGCGGATAAATCTGCTTCAGTCGCCCTATCGCTGAATCAAACTTGTTGTTCTCCGGGGCTATTAAACACTCGCCAAATCTCGCACCCTGCCGTGCTAGTTCATCCCCAAACACTTCCGGTTTAATCTCGTTATTATCGAACGTGGCTGTGACCTGCGCCGGTAACGTATCGAAATCAATGAACACAGAAGCGGAGCTGTCTAACCCTACACCACCAGCAACATCCGCGCCCGCGCCATATCTGTGCGAGGGGTCGTATTCCTTATAAATACGAAAGCCTGCCACATCCTTGATCGGCTCAAGCTTTTTCAGTGCGTCTATGCTGGTACGGTCAAACAGAACATCCTTACCCAACGCTGGTTGGCATAAGTATTCACCGGCAAAATCGTCTGCATCAGATTCAATTGCGTTGATGTCCTCCATTGTGTAGGCGTTCCAGGTGGGCTTATTGGCTTCTTTAATTGGTGTTATCAGAACTTTACGGGTGTCGCCAGCCTTTTCTACCAACTTATGGACGTTCCCGCGCTCTGAGAGGTAATTACAGGTATAAATAGCACCCCCATCCTTAGCCAATCCGTCTTTCGCCTCTTCCATGTTGTCCCAAATTGACTGTGTCTCGACTGCGCTTCTGAGTGTTTTACGAGTCTCAAAATCATCAAACCAAATAAAGTCCGGGCGAGAATCTTCCTGAATATCGCCGCGCTGGTCAGTGCCTACAGAGTCCGAACGCATCTTTACGCCCGTTGAAGTGGTGAACGAGGCCATTGTCTCTTCGCGCTTTTCCTGCGTTTTCTCGAAAATCTCTGGGTAATATTGAAAAAGACGTTGATTGATTAACAGGTTGTATACGTCCGTAACGCTTTGCCGTGAGTTATTCCGGTCTTCACTCAAAACTTTGATGTACTTCCGGTAATGGCTGGTATCGTTGGAAATGGCGTAGGCTGCGAAAAGCTTGGTTCGAGTGGTCTTAGCTGCGCCTCTGAATGCTATATCAACAAAAAACTTGAGAGAACCCTGATAGACTTTGTAGTTAAATTCGTCTATATCGGCGTGGAATGGCGCGTCTGCTTTCTTATAAAACTTCGGGAAGAAATATCGGCCCCATAAATTAAACTTGAAGACAGCCTGTTCTACGGGGTCAGCCCGATCCAATTCAAATAGCGCCCTAATCTCCTTTTTCTCGCCCCGCTCTAGTATCTTTTGGAGTGATGTACTCATTAAGAGCTTGTTTAGCTAATGCTCGCGTTTCCTCATCGGCAATAATAGGCTTGCCATCGGATGTAACATCCGTTCTGTCTGTATACCCGTGCTTGGTAAGAATAAGTTTGGCTATAGTTGAGTTGTAGTCGCCGGAAAGCCCATTGTTTACAAGCCTGTCAGCCTGTTCCGCAAGAATATCCTCTAAAATGTCCGAAAACTCTGGGTGATCTTTCGCCCATAAGTAAATGGAACTGCGGGCAACACCTAAATAACGCGCCAATCCTTCGACAGAGGGAAGCTTAACCTTTAGCTTGTTGTCATACATCTCGTAGCCCTTTTCTGTATTGGCTTGCTTCACGACCTGTACATTCTCATCTTGGCACTCTTCCAAGTACTCTTTGGCCTTCTTGAGAATTGCGGGTTTGTATTCAGTTGGTCTTCCGGCTGGCATTGGTGGGCAGGTTTAATTATCCACAGTATAGCACGATTTTATTTATGGCTTAAATATACACCCTTGGTAGGTTATGGTAAGTCGCGGTGGATAAGTATACTGGACAGGTACAACCAATAGGTATACACTATAGGTACAGTCATTAAACATATCAGCCAATGTTACGAAAAACCCAAAAGCAGCAAAAGATAATTAGTCTCTTTCTAAAAGGTCGGCCAACCAACGAGATCGCTTATAAAACCCAATCCTCAGAACTCTACGTTAAACGGGTTATCAAAGCGTATAAGGGAGAAAAGAAATGAACCTCCCCGTAACCAAATACTCCGCCCTCGTCTGCCACATAACCCGCCTGACGCGGATAAACGGCGAAACAGCGGGCAAGATAGTCGAAGCAATGCCAGACAGCGACTACCGATATGTCTACCATTTGATATTAAGTAATAAGCGTGATGAGCTTAAACAATACATCAAACCATATGAGCCAACAGCAACATCAACTTAGGCGCGGGGCCTGGGGCGCATATCTCCTCGGCTACTGGTCACTCGATGACTTCTGTGCGTTCTGCGAGAAGAATAATCTCTTAGCCTTCTAAACCACAAATAAAAACAAAAACCTTAACCTAACCCCTATGACACTTAAATACTCAACCCAAGAAGACGAAGTAGATAAAACCAACTCCGTCGAAGAACTCAAGAAAATAGCCAAGACCTATAAGAGACGTGCCAAACACCTCAAATGGCAACGTAGAGCGTTAATCTGGCTTCTCGGCCTAATCCTCGCTGTTACCGCGTATTTCGGCTCTGTGTGGTTCCTATCAAACGTACTGGCCGATTATTTCATACACGAAGTTCCGGTGCTACATGTCAAACGAGCGGAAGCCAAGGAACTCAAATGGCCAGACATCGGCGACTGTGAGCAATACCGGCCCGTTGTACAGAAGTATTTTGGCGCTCTCACGAATGAAGCCTTGTTTGTGGCCTCAAAGGAAAGCGGGTGTGTTGCGGATCGGATCAGCGAGAAGAACAGCAACGGCACACGGGATTTTTGCCTCTTCCAAATCAATCAAGAGAAACTGACCGCGCAATCCCTCGATGTCTGTGTGCGCCGGGCATTTGAAAAGTACACGGCTGGACGGGTAGGCGTTAAGAACTGGTCTGCTTGGTATGCGGTGTGTGATGTGAACACAAAGCCGATATATCCTAACATTAAGAATTGCAGCTAATATGAACGAAGAGATAATTGCGTGCTCATACGACGATATGCACCCATATCAATGTCACGGTTTCGACAGACTTAAACCTTGTATTCATTGCATAAGACAAACCACCGGCGACCATAAACCGGAAGAATGTTGGTTATGTTGCGACGGTGACCCCGCGTTATTAAATAAGTAATACTTATATGGAACAAGAAAAGTGGGAAAATAAGTTCAATACGCTACTTACAACCTATCTAGGCAAATATACCGAAGCAATATTGAACGGTCGTTTCTCTAAATTTGTAAACGACCAACAAGACAAGTTACTTCTAGACTTCATCCGCTCCCAACGTGAACAAGCTTATAAGTCAGGTTATGAAGCCACCACCAAAGACCTTGAACAACCCTTTGAATTGATCTACCAATCAGACGCCGTGAGGGGATAGAAGCTGCGATAGAGGCAATGCCGGATGGCTATGTTGGAGCAACTAACTTCTACAAACTTAAACAATCCCTCCGCTCTAAGCTTTTATAATTAAACACACAGAAGTATGAAAAAATATAATAAAGCAAATTGTGAAATATGCGGGGAGCCAACTACTCAAGTATTCAATATCAGGTTTGTACCTTCATATATTTGTGAAGACTGCGAAAGTCTTATCGTAAAGCAAAGTATCATTGATAGGTATAAGTAACCCAACCTATATATGACCAAAGAAGAAAAAGAACAGCTATTCTTACAAATAAAACCCCTATTGGCTGCGCTCACGCTTTCATATCAAGACTGGTGTGATTGTGGGGTCCCGGTCATAGGTGGGCAACATCAATAAATATGTTCGATAATAAACTCATAGAAAAGATTCTTGACGGACTTCAGAAACCTGTGTGGGTTACGTCTGTAGAAATTAACGCCGATGATTCGGTAGAACAATAGATATATGCGAAAATTATTGTGCAAAATATTCGGACACGGATTTGTCCCTGCGCACGTAAGAGATGAATGCGACGAAGTGCGTTGCCCTAGATGCAACACGTGGATGACCGTTAAAGAATATGAACAGTTGAGATATGGTCAAAGGTAACCCAATCAGACACAGAAAGACTTTACTTGCCAATAGCTCAAGCTGGTTTATACTGTATGTAGCTATAACATGGCTTACCTTGTGAAAGACGGGTTAAATTTTGCTTCTCAGCAGGAAATTACCGTTTTAGCTCGTGGCCCTTGAACTTTCCAAATTGTGCCTATTGAAGTTGTACCGAATGCAAGGCGGGTAGGAGTCTTCAACCTAGCTTCCCGCTATTCACTCGGTGCAACCTGTATGGGTAGTTTTGTAAGAGCGGAACCCGATAAAAGCTCTTGTTATAGCATTGTAAAATCAAAACACCGTCCCTATGTGCGTAGAAACGGTGTCCTGATAACCAGGTCATTGGCTTCGTTACGCACATAACGAATGTAAACTTCTTGAATGATTTGATTAACTTAAGTCTAGCATACCGCTAGGCTTTTGTAATGGTGGATAACCTCTTACGTTTGGCCTGTCGCTTAAAATACTTAATTTGCGAAAGCCTGGCCTTCCGTATTCGCTTGGCCTCTTTTCGAGTCGCTACAGGCAGGGTCATACGCCGCCCAGACTTGCTAAACCACGACCAACCCTCCGGTCCTCGCTTGATCCGCAGCCGTTTCCTCGGTGTGGGCGTCCTTGCGGGCTGGTGCCATTCAAATTTACCGCTGTGTTGCTGACTAAGTATGGTCATATAAATTGCCCGCCCCGTGGCTAATGGGGCAGGCGCTTGAAAGAGCAGCAAAAGTGAGCTAACGAGTTAGCCTACTCGACCCGCTACTGTCGCCTTTCGGCAACCGCACTCACAGAGGCCCAAAAGCAGCAGGTTTCGCCCGCGTGCAAGTGAACAAGTGCCAACTTTCTTTATGGCTCGCAACGGAAAGCTTCCATGTGCCCTTAGCAGAGGAAACTGCGGGGGTTTTCTAGCTCACTTCTGCCTATTTATTCTAGCAGACAGCAAAAGACCGGGTGATTTCCCGGCCTCTTGTGGCTTACTTTAACAGTTCGGGGTTTTGGTAGATGTTGCCGATGACTTCACCTGATGGCATATAGTTATTCCCGTCCTCGATACAGAATTTACCGTTCTTGAAAATAACTTCACTCCTCTGGTCACTACCTTCTGGCAAGAAATCATATTGAAGAATATCCCCCTCGTAAATCTCTTTCCCGTTCTTGTCGTGTAGGCCGGTGAACTGCATAACCCTGAAGCTGGAATCGTCTAAGTAATCTACAAAATTACTCTTCGCCTCGATGTTAAAATACATCCTCTGTACTCTCGTACCCCAAGCCCTAAACTTTATAACTCGTGACATAAATCATAAATCTTTCCCCTCCCACTTAATTTATAAATTCTCGCTATAATCCTCAGTCAATACATTTCATCCCTAGTTATATAGCCCTTACGGATCATCTGGCTAAGAAGCTTATCGCCTTTTTCGCTTGCAAAATCTACGAACTCAATCATTCCGTGATCGCCACCTTTTACTTTCCGAAATTGCTTCAACCGGTAATCAACGGTATAACCTTTATACACTGCCAATACCTTTACTCCTCCATCCAGCTCTTGTGCTGGAATAAACTCTGGCTTTTTATCGTTTAGCTGCTGTTCTGAAATCTCCATAAATCTAAAAGTTAAGAATTATAATCACCAATCCCGCCACTAACGCTAACACTGACAGAAAACCCCACTTATTTCTTTAATTGACTCGCCAACTTCTGCTCATACGCTTTAACCTCCTGTATCACATACTGACGTGACACCCCAAGCTCTATAGCAACCTTCCGCTTTGACTTATACTTTTTCCAAAGCTTAATCACTAAATCTTTCTTTAACATTGTGACGGGGTTTTGAAAGGATAACCCCGAACCTTATTTAATTATATTATTGGTTGCACGTAACTTTTGTCCCTTGTGAACACCGAGCCACTTGGCCATCTGATGGTGTAGGTCTTCTTATTTACCTTCAATACTTCACCGACACCGAATACCCAATCTTTTACTTGTGAACCAGTTTTTATAACTGCATCGTTTGCTTGTCGTTCTTGCTCCCGTTTCCGTTCTGCGTCGCCTTTATTCGTATTGGCAAAATGTTCAAGATTTGCCGCTCTATCCAAAAAATCTTTTACTTTATTCTCCAAGTCTATAACCTGTTGCATTTTATTGTTATATCGCTCTCTATCTCTCCGGTGCCGTCATGTAATGTAATTGTGTAAGGTAATTAAGGCTCAGCCAGAGCAGAAATCATAAACAATATGACTAAGGACAGGGCTAGGTATAAAGCTGCCAAGTATCGGGAATGGGCAGCTAAAGCGCAAGAGAAGTCTGTCGAACTGCATAAGCATCCACAAGAAGATTATAGAGACTATGACTTTACACAGCCTATCTTAATAGGGCATCACAGTGAAAGACGGCACCGGAGAGATAGAGAGCGATATAACAATAAAATGCAACAGGTTATAGACTTTGGAGAATAAAGTAAAAGATTTTTT
>ENA-OOMY01000009-OOMY01000009.1-viral-metagenome-genome-assembly--contig:-NODE-9-length-24070-cov-14.243328_pt1 | contig 24070 bp, 26 predicted proteins | sample MGYA00245307_ERZ501076 | MGnify/ENA primary metagenome ERZ501076 (study PRJEB25959, sample SAMN05341323) | viral metagenome | host: human-associated | place: USA: California | collected 2014-03-27 | study... | reverse complement strand
TTTTTTTTGGTAATGTTGTTAAAGCAGGTATTTATTCTAACTCTGTGGACCCAGCTGATATTGCTCCAACTATCACCACTATATTGGGAGCAAATGCGCCTCAGCTTACTGAAGGACATATTTTACATGAAGCATTCAATTGGACGCAAAGGGCAAAATATGCTAAACCAAATAAATAAACGAATTGTTTTAGCTAGCGACATTATCGATTGTTGGAATTGATCTAAATGCAGGAAGATAATACCTTAGTTCTTATTGATGGTAGCTCATTGGCTTTTCGTTCATTTTTTGCTTTATTTACTACAGGCTTAAGAACTAAAGCAGGTACTCCTACTTGGGCTATTTTAGGCTTCTTTAATTCATTATTTGAATTAATCGAAAAATATAAACCGCAAATGTTAGCGGTTACTTTTGATATGTCTGAACCTACTTTTAGGCATGTGGAGTTTGAAGAATATAAAGCTAATCGTAGTGAAATGCCAGACGATTTATCTGTTCAATGGCCTTTAATCAAAGAAGGAGTCATAAAATTAGGACTACCTGTATACGAATTAGCTGGTTACGAAGCAGACGATTTAATTGGCACTATTGCTCGGGATGCAGAAAAAAAGGATTTAATGTTTTAATTTTAACTGGAGACCAAGACGCTTTTCAGCTTATAGACGGACATGATCAAAAAATAAAAGTATTGATGCCTGGAAAAGCTGGCTTGCAATTATATGACAGACAAGAAATTTTTGATAAATTAGGAATTTGGCCTGAGCAAGTAACAGACTACAAAGGATTATGTGGTGATACTTCAGATAATATTCCTGGTATCAGAGGTATCGGTCCTAAAACAGCCCAACAATTATTGAGCAGTTATGGCAATATTGATGGCATCTATAATAATATCAATGAGATCAAAGCAAAAGCTTTATACACTAAACTTGTAGAGGGTGAAGATATTGCTCGACAAAGCAAGGCCTTAGCTACAGTACGTTATGATGTACCAATTGAATTTGATTTTGCTCATTGCCATCTAACCCCGCCAGACAAAGATGCTTTGTCAGGATTTTTTCTGGGTTTGGAGTTTAAAAATCTAACTGCTCGCTTACCAAAAGTATTAGCAAATTTTTCTATGGCTAGCATTGAAAATAAAAGTGTTATTCAAGAAAAATCTATTAGTAAAGATTCTAGCAGCGAGACTACAAATGTAAAGATACAAAAGAGTGCAGAAGTATTGCAAGAACAAATAATTGAATCTGAAGATCAATTAAAAGACTTAGTGGATAAACTCAGTAAAAAATCTTTGCTTGGTATTTATATCAATGCTTCGCCATGGACTCCTTTATCGAATGATGCCATAGCTTATGGTGAACCACAAATTTATGGTTATTCCTTGGCTTGGGATGCGGGTTTAGCCTATATACCAATTAGACTAACCGCGCTTGCGTTAGGTGCGGAACCTGGATTAAGTAAACAATTTGTGCATGATCAATTGAGTAAAATTTTTGCTAATGAGACGATTGGCAAAACTGTATTTGACTATAAACACGTATTAAATTTATTGGACAGAGAAGATCTGTCGTTAGTGAATGTTCTTCTTGATCCGATGCTTGCAAGCTATATTTGTTCCTCTGATGAAAAACACGGCTTACTTGAACAAGCTTCAAGATTATTTGATTACATAAGTGAACGGGTTGATCAAAAGAAAAGCGCAAAAAAACAACGAGCAAGTTGGTGCTATCACAGAAAATTCGCCCGAAGCAATAGAACATGCCTTAGAAGACGGTTCTCTTATATGGAAGCTAGGTAATTATTACTTATCTAATATGACCGAAGAACAGAAAAAGCTTTTGCAAGATATGGAACTGCCTTTAGCTAGCGTTTTAGCTAAAATAGAGCAGCGTGGAATTTCCTTGGACTTACCTTATCTGGAAAAATTTGCTAACGAATTAAATTCTGAATTGACTAAGTTAGAACAGCTAATATTCGGTTTTGCTGGACGAACATTCAATATCAATTCCACTCAACAACTACAAAAAGTTTTATTTGAAGATTTAGGGTTAACGGCAAAAGGGAAAACTAAAACTGGTTATTCAACCGATGCTTCTGTTTTGGACTCTTTAAAGTCTGAGCATGAAATTATTCCATCACTTTTAGATTATCGACAACTGACTAAGCTAAAATCTACTTATGTAGATGCTTTACCTAGAATGGTTTCTAGTGTTGATAAGCGTTTGCACGGAGAATTCAACCAGGCAGTAACAAGTACAGGCCGACTTTCTAGTTCCAATCCTAATCTGCAAAATATACCTATTCGTACAGAATTAGGTAAGCGTATGCGCAGGGCATTTATTCCGGCAGAAAAAAATTGGCATTTATTATCAGTTGATTATTCGCAAATTGAGCTTAGACTTTTAGCACATATGTCCGACGACGAGCGGCTTATTGATGCTTTCAAAAAAGACCAAGATATCCATGCTCGTACAGCAGGAGAAATTTTTGATGTGCCCATAGAAGACGTCACCAGTGATATGCGACGAGTCGGTAAAACACTAAATTTCGCGCTTATTTATCAGCAAGGTCCTTTTGCAACGGCTTCTGCTTTAGGAGTATCGATAAAAGAAGCAAGTGCATTCATTGATAAATATTTTAAGCGTTATGCAAAAGTTAAGACTTTTATGGAACAAACAATAGAAAATGCGCGTAAAACTGGTTTTGTGGAAACATTATGGGGTAGAAGGCGCTACTTTAAATTTTTAAATGATAGAAATGAAATGATGAGACGAGCTGATGAACGGGCAGCTTGCAATGCACCTTTACAAGGTAGTGCAGCCGACTTAATGAAGTTGGCTATGATTCGTTTGGAAGACGAGTTAATTAAAGCAAAATTGAAGTCGAGGTTAATTTTGCAAGTTCATGATGAATTGGTATTGGAAATACCGGAAACCGAATTGTCTCAAGCAAAAGAGCTTATTGGGACGGTTATGTTATTAGATCAACCTTTAAAAGTTCCGCTAAAAGTAGACTTAGGAATAGCAGGAAATTGGATGGATGTTAAATCGTAGATGGTGAAGCTTATGGTGACTGATTTTTCACGCCACAAGCTTAAATATCTGAAAATAATTCGTAAAATTGGTGTATTATAAACACACTTTATAGGCAGTCGAGCAGGGATATGAAAAACCTTAATCATCCGGCCAAGGAAGATATTTCTCTTCTAGCAATTTTGTATGCACTAAGTGAACCGTTGCGATTCAGTATAATAGAGCAATTAGCTAATGGTGCAGAATTAACTTGTGGTGGCTTCAAATTACCTTTTACTAAAGGTAAATCAACCATGACACATCATTTTAAGGTTTTACGTGATGCGGGTCTAATTTATACAAGAGTAGATGGGCGCGAGCATTATACATCTTTGCGTAGACCAGATATTGAACATAGATTTCCTAATCTAATAGATGCGTTGATTACAGCATTTAAGTCCGAATATAAATCTGGTTTAGTTAATACTAGGTCTAAAAATATTGTTTTGTCAGTGAATGGCAATGACGGTCATGGTAGTTAAACTATTTGGCTTGCACAGATAAGTATTTAGAATAACTCTAAATATTTGCTGGGTCTTATGTAGTTACTGTATTAGTTAATTTATTCCCTAATTTACTCTTACGAAAACCGTATAAGAAGTAAACAAGTAAACCAACTGGACAGCTTATTGAATAAACCTTTAATACAAGGGGATTTAGATTGAAAGCCAATAATACGCACCCCAAAATGCCAAAGCAGGTAATAAAGGGATTAACTATTTTCAGTCTAAGAGCGCCAAAACAAACAAAAATGAAAGCTACTAAAGTGCCCAAGACCATCATGTCCGCAATTTCACCAAAGGGAACTAATGCAGCTGTGATTCCTACTATGGCACCATTTATCAAAATACCTACTGTTGGATTGCCTTTATTTGATTTTTGAAATATAGGAGGCAAAAGACCATCTTCAGACATATTACGGAAGATGCGCGGCCCTCCCATACATAAAACTAATAGAACATTGAAAATACCTAAGACGGCTCCCATAGCTATTAACTGAGCAGTCCAACCTTCGCCAACTCTACTCAGTAACACTGCAAGTGGTGCAGCTGCTTCTGTGCCAGCAAAAGCTTCATTGGGCTGACCGTTTATAAAAGCAGGTGCTAAACCGGTAGCTACAGCCATAACTGTAATATATAAAAAAGCTACGACGCCCACACAAACATAAGTGGACAAGCTGGTGTCTTTCACGCTTTTAGATTCTCGAGCGAAAGTATATAAAGCATCAAAACCAACATAAGGAAAAACAGCTAATGCTGCTCCTTGTAAAACACCTCTAATTCCGGTTGGAAAAAAAGGTGTCCAAAAAGAAATGTCGATATGACGAATGCCCACAATTAGAAAAATAGTAAGCAAGCACAATTTCAGACAAACTAAAAGGAAATTTAATTTGGCAGATTTGCTCACACCGCCAACTACTAGAATAAGAGTGACAAGGGCAATAACGGCAAAAGCAATAATGTTAAAACCAAAATGAGTTTCACCATTTATTGTAGCGGGACCGCACCAAAATTGCGGTAAAGTAAAGCCAAATGCTTTTTTTAAATATTCTGCCCAAGCAATAGCAACGGCTGATGAGCCAAAACTATATTCTAGAAATAGGCCAAAAGCCACTATCCAGGCAAAAATCTCTCCTATGGAATGATAAACATAGCTATATGCTGAAACTCCGCTAGGGATTAGGCGTGAGAATTTTTCATAACAAATTGCTACCGCTAAGATTACAAGACCAGTTATTAAAAAAGAAAGAATGCCTGCCGGACCGGCTTTGCGGGCAATCATTCCAGGCATGGCGAAAATGCCAGCACCTATAGTGGCGCCTATACCTAAAGCAGTGAGCATGACCCAGCCTAAATGTCTGGGACAGCTCAAATCATTATTAGATTCAATAGGTGTGCGACGTAATAAAGACGATATAAAGGAAGTTGACATGTATTCATGTATTAGAAAATTAGCTCAAATAAATATGCTAGCATATAGGCAAAAGATTTATATCAGAGTTTTGATTTAATGCTTAAATGGTTTCTCTTTCTTATAGTTCTTTGGTTTTTGTATTATGTGCGTGAAATATTTCCGCCTTTCATTATGGGCGGTATCATTGCTTATTTACTTTTACCTTTAGTAAAAAAGCTTAGTTCTTCTGCTCGTATAGATACAAGATGGGCAGTGACTATTATTTATTTACTTTTTGTGGCTGTAATAGGACTTTTATTTAAACTGTTTGGTGCTAACGCAATTGATCAATTCACAACCTTGGTAGCGCAACGTCGTGAAATTGTTACCAATTTGCTCAGTCAGATATCCACAGCTTTTAATTGGCAATTAGATGTAGAGCAATCAACAAACGAAGTTCTATCTAGTATCGAACAGAATTTTGGTACACCAGGTGAAATTGCTCATTTAGGAGCTTTAGTTTCAAGAGGGATGTTGGCTACATTAGTAACAGTAGTAACCTCAATTTATCTTATATTAGATAGTAAAAGAGTAGGCGAATTTTTCTTACGTTTTTTACCTGAACAAAGGCGTCAAACGGCAATTGATTTATCCCGTCAGATGAATTCAATATTAAGCAAATACTTAAAAGGACAAGTAATTTTGATCTTGCTTATGTTTGCAGTGGCTTATGTTATTTTGCATTTTATTTTCCGTTTGAGATACGCCTTGCTTATTGCTATTTTGAGCGGCTTCTTAGAAATAATTCCTGTTTTAGGACCTATTCTTGCTACAACAATAGCTACTGTTGTAGGTATTGCGCAAATAGGGGTAGATTCAGCTCTTTTTATAATTCTTTGCTATACAGGGGCTAGATGGGCTGAAGACTACATCATAGTTCCGCGTGTTATGGGACATTATGTCGAATTGCACCCCTTAGCGGTGATTTTTGCTGTGCTTTGTGGGGAAGTAACGGGTGGTGCCCTTGGTATGCTTATAGCTATACCGGTTGCTGCTTCAATTAAAGTTATTCTTGATTTTTGTTATCCGTCAGTGGTAAATGAATAAGTAATCATTGCCCTGCTGGCAAGAAATTGCTATCTTATTAATAGAGTTATTCAGCTTTGGCAGTAAGTATATAATCCAGCTATTATTAAGGATTATTCATTCTGATAATGCTTTGTTAAAATGAGGAATTAATTGGGACGACATGATCACCATAGAAACAGTAAGACATATAGCTAAATTGGCAAGGCTGCAATTATCTGCTCAAGAAGAACAGATATACACTCAGCAATTGGGCAAAATTTTAGAGTATGTTGATGCTTTAAAAGAAGTAGATACTACTGGCGTTGAGCCTATGTCTCATGCTTTGGAAATAAGCAATGTAATGAGAGAGGATGAAGTCAAGGCCACACCAGGACAAGAATTGGTGCTTAAAAATGCGCCTGAAGCTGAACGCGGAATGTTCCGAGTGCCTAGAATAGGTGATTAAATGAACACTTTAGGTAATGTAGCTCCCGGTACCCGATATGTTTTTATAACGGGGGGAGTAGTTTCCTCTTTGGGCAAAGGTATTATTGCTGCTTCTTTAGGGCGGCTTTTAAGAGCACGTGGTATTAGTACAACTATAGTTAAATTAGATCCTTATCTAAATGTCGATCCAGGCACAATGAGTCCTTATCAACATGGTGAAGTATTTGTGACTGAAGATGGCGCTGAAACAGATTTAGATCTTGGACACTATGAAAGATTTATCAATGTGGATTTAAGCCGCATGAATAATGTTACTGCTGGTTGGATTTATACAAGTGTTTTAGAAAAAGAGCGACGTGGTGATTATCTGGGCGGTACTGTACAGATGATTCCCCATGTGACTAACGAGATCAAAAATTTCCTTTTGCAGGCGGCTGCTCAATCGGTTGCTGATATTGTAATAGTGGAAGTTGGCGGCACAGTCGGTGACATTGAAAGTCTGATATTTTTAGAAGCTATTCGCCAAATGCGTAAAGAGGTGGGTAGAGATCATGTTTGTTATATACATGCAACCATTGTGCCTAATCTACGAGCAACTAATGAATTAAAAACTAAACCCACTCAGCATAGCGTAGACATGTTACGTAGCCGTGGTATTCAACCCGATATTTTAGTTTGTAGAACTGAGCGTACTTTATCTACAGCGATACGCGAAAAACTTTCTTTATTTACTGATGTGGATGTAAATGCAGTTATTCAATGCAAAGACGTACAGCATTTATATGAAGTGCCTTTATTCCTAGAACAAGAAGGGCTAGCTGAGCGTGTTTTGGAAAGATTACACTTACCCAATGCTGAGCCAGACTTAAAAGAATGGAAAGAATTAATTGAGCATATAAAACGTCCTACCTCAACCGTTACTGTTGCTATTGTAGGTAAATATGTAATGTTGTCTGATGCTTATATTTCAGTTGTGGAATCATTGAAACATGCGGGCGCAAAATTAGGTGTTTCGGTTACTATCAAGTGGGTATTATCTGAAGACGTTGAGAAAAGTGGTGCGCAAGAATTTTTAGAAGGTGTAGAAGCTATTATAGTACCTGGTGGTTTTGGTGATAGAGGAATTGAAGGTAAAATTCAAGCTATTCAATATACACGTGAAAATAAAATTCCTTTCCTTGGCTTATGTTTAGGTTTGCAAACAGCAGTAATAGAATTTGCTCGTAACGTAGCAAAAATGCCAGGAGCCAATTCAACTGAATTCAATACTGATACTAAATATCCAGTCATTGACCTCATGCCTGATCAACACAATGTAATAATGAAAGGTGGCACTATGAGATTAGGGCGCTATCCTTGTAACATTGAAGCTAATACGGTAGCTGCTGCTACTTATGGTCAAACTGAAATTTGGGAACGGCATAGACACAGATATGAGGTAAACAATAAGTTTAGGCAAGCTCTGACTGATGCTGGCATGATTATGTGTGGACTATCTCCGGATGGCAGATTGGTTGAGTTAATTGAATTAAAAGATCATCCATATTTTATTGCAAGTCAATTCCATCCTGAATTAAAATCTCGTCCGGATAATGCTCATCCTTTATTTGTTGGTTTAGTGCAAGCAATTTTAAATTATCGCCAAGGTAAGCCAACTGACAAAGATAAGGAAGCTAAAGACACATTGTCTACAAGCACTTCTCCCAGTTCTTCTACAAAAAGGGCATAAAAATTTATGACAGTTTTAACAGGTTTATCAGGCAACGAAATGTATTGCCTTAAGCAAAAAGGCTATGATGCGGGAAATATAGTAATTGGTAATAGTGTTTTTGCTTTAGGTTTTGTAGGTAGTATAGGTTCTGGACTCAGTACATTAGTTGGTGGTGAGGTGACAGCAGTTACTCAAGTTATTCATGATGGTAGACTACAATCATATGAACGTATGATGAAAGAAGTAGCCAATCACCGAGGTTGTGGTGTAACTGGCATATCTAGTGATTTAGTTTTTCATGGAACTAATATTGAATTTTTATCTATCGGTTCCACTATACACAGAGAAAATAATGGTCATAACGGTAATATTTTTTCTGCTTCTGCAGATGGCCAATCTCTTTTTTGTCAAATGGACTGTGGTTTTGAGCCGATAAAATTTGTCTTTGGTAATGTTGCTTATTCAATTGGTGTAGGTGGAGGATTACTAGGATCTCTAAGAAGCCTTGGCCGCGGTGAAGTAAAAGAATATTCTGACATATTCCACAAGACACGTCATTTAGCTTTAGAGCGTATTACAGATGAAGCGCGTACAGCAGGAGCTAATGCTGTTTTAGGTATTCAAACTTCTGTCTCACCGCTAGGTGCAATTCAAGAAATGCTTATGATAGGAACTGCTTCAAAACATCCAGGTTTGTCTGGCCAATATTTAGACCAACCTATAAGTAGTGATCTTACTAATTTAGAGATGTGGAATATACTCAATATGGGTTATCGACCAGTCAAACTCATACTAGGCGTTTCTGTATATTCGCTCGGTGTTATTGGTGGTATATCTGCTGCTCTTAAAGGCTTAGTGCGCGGTGAAATAAGCGAATTGACTACATTAATATATGAAGCAAGAGAAAATGCTTTGGCAAAAGTTTCTCAGCAAGCAGCAGACTGTGGAGCTGATGATGTGGTTGGAATCAAAACATATATAAGTGATCTTGGCGGCGGCATTTTAGAATTAATGACTATTGGTACGGCAGTGAAAAAGGCTGATGACATAAAACCTTTGTCGCCTACTCTTTTAACGCAGGCTATAGTAAAAGATCAGCAGACATCTTTTAAATCTATTGATCAAACAGTGAATATGGCTTTGAATCAACCAACCCGGAGCATGCAAAATAGTTTTTGGGTAGTAATTGTATTTGTGATTTACTTTATTTTTTCAATGGTAAGCAGTTCAATATCTCATCATATGCCCCGTTAGAGTTGTCTTGGGACTATAGATGGTGCTATTTAACTTTACTGCCTTCAGCAGCCGATTGCGTGTTTGTGCCGTTAGATTTGCTATATCTTTTTGTCATAACAGCCAGCCAGCCTTTCCAATGCATAAAGGCTAAGACAGCTAAACTAGTAAGAACCATAGTTGCTAAAGCTATTGGGTAGCCATAATACCAATTTAGCTCCGGCATATTATATGGTGATGTTACAGTATTGAAATTCATACCGTAAATTGCAGCAATGAGGGTGGGTGGAGCAAATACTGTTGCAATAATAGTAAGTACTTTCATTACTTCATTCATACGATTACTAATGCTAGATAAATAAACATCCATCAAGTCAGCGCCTAAGTCGCGATAATTTTCTGTTAAATCAATAAGCTCTACAGCGTGGTCATAACAGTCACGTAAATGTAATTGTACTTCGTTGCTAAATTTTTCAGATGAATCTCTCAATAAAGCATTGACTAATTCTCGTACTGGCCAAATAGTACGTCTTACAGCTAGCAGCTGTCTTTTAGTACGATGAATGTCTGGAATGATATCGCGACTGGGATTTCTTAAAATAGCAATTTCTAAATTTTCTAAACTTTCTCCTAAGCATTCTAAAGCAGGGAAATAAGTATCGATTACTGAGTCTAATATGGAACAAGCTAAATAATCTGCTCCATGTGATCTAATAGAGCTAATATTATTGTCCAATCTACATTCAACATTTTGAAGACTTTGTGGGTCATCAAATTGGGAGGTAATAACGTAATTTTTGCCTAGGAAAATACATATTTGTTTGCTAGAAAGCAATTTATGCATTGTTAATTCGTGGATTATAATAAAAAATGTATCGCCATATTGTTCAATCTTAGCCCTTTGCTGTTTAGTAAGAACATCTTCCAAAGCTAAATGGTGAATATTAAAAGCCTTAGCCACCATTTCTAAGACTTCTGGCTTTTCAGGTTCTTTTATTTGTACCCAAACAGTCGGCCAATCAGCTAAGACCTTTTGTAGCTCTTCAACTGAATTTATCCTTTGACGATGAATCTTTTCAGCGTTGTACGCGGTTATAGTGATCATGCAGGTATTGTAAGCTAAATTGCTTCTCTTTGCATTTAACCGCGCATTGCTGTTAAATTTCCGGATTCGTAACGCCTGAGTCCGGAATAAAAAATAACAACTGCAACACCTAATAATGTTAAAGAGCCGCCAAACGCATACAAGGTATTAGCTAATGACATTGATTTTAAAGCTTCAATAGGAAAAAATGAGATAAACATTGCTGGCAAAATAGTATAGAGCAATAGCCTAACTTTACCTTCAAATAAAGGAGAAGGATAAGTTGAAAAACAAATCATTGCTATCTCGGCTTGAAAAGCTAAACTTTCAGCATTGCCTAAATAAAAGGATAAACTGCCAACAGCAATACTAAAGGCAGCAAATAAAATAGCTACTGATATGGTTAAGGTGTTGAAAAGAAGTAAATGAGCAAAATCTGGTCTAACAAATGCAAGGTAAACTAAAAAGCCAAAGACCATATCACCAAAAGCACTTGCTTTCATTTTACCTAATATAAGATGAGGCAATAGATGTCTTGGATATAACATCCATGAATCTAATTCGCCTTTAGCAATCATACTAGCTAACGTTCTACAATTGCCGGCTATGACAAAGGCTATTCCCCAGCCAGCAGTGGTTAGTGCCCATAGAGTGATTATGTCTTGTGGTCTCCAACTAGGCACAGTGGGAAAGGCTTTAAAAAAATAAGTCCAGAAAGCTAACCAAATAAAATTATTAATGAACATACCTACAGCCTCTATATAAAAAGCGCCGCGGTATTCAATATGACTTAGCCAATTTAATCTGACATATCCTAGAACAAGCCTAAAATAATTGATGATTTTTTTGAAGATGTTTAGGTCATGCATCGCTAACCTCCATTAGCAGCAATACGTTTTAAAGCAAGTCCATATACTTGCCAAACAATTATTGATAAAACGATAGTCCATATGCTTTGTAATGTCAGCGCACTCAATAATTCGTTTTGTACTGGATGTACAAATTGCCTGGCTGGACCATATATCATTCCGGCAAAAGGAAGAGCTTTAATAATGTTTGCATAAGGTGCTGGAAATAAGTCCAAAGGGATGAGTACACCGCCTAAAAGTAAAGTTAACTTGGAGTATATGATCATAATTCCAGCTGTGCTCTCTAACCAAAAGGCGCCTAAGCCAACTAAAAAATTGCCTAAAAAATCTAGCACTAAAGATAGTGGCAAAGCAAGTATGAGATAAATAACCCCATCAAAAGTTATAGGTATTTCTCCTACTAATATCAAGCATATTAAAGCACCCATAATTAAATTAGCTGCCAATCTAGTACATCGCTCGCCCATATATAATGCCAATTTATACATAGGATAGGACATTGGGCGGGTTAATTGTACAGCTAATGAACCAGTTCTCACGTCTTCATCTACTATAGAATTTACCGGTGAACTAGATAAAACTATAGCTTCTGTAATAGCTAAATACCAGAGCATTTGAGGCAAAGATAAGTCCGCCATCCGCTCTACCCCGCATTGACTGTAAGTTAATTTCCATAGGCGTAAAAATATATATAAAATCGCAGCCAAAAATAATTGACGACTAAAAACTTCACCAAAATAGGCAAAATTTGAGCGCGCAGAAATTCCCGCCAAAGCTAAAAATCTTTCTATATTATTTAATGATTTTTGTATGATATTCATTGTCCATTACTACTTGAAGCGGGCTGAGAATATATGTGCGCAATTATTTCTTCTAAAGGTGGATCTTCAATACTTATATCGGCTATGGTGCCTAAATCAAGTACTGTTTTTACAACTTTTTCAATTGTAATTATGCTTGTGTCAACTTCGAGTTTCATAGCATAATTTCCTGTTTTTAGAATTTTTGTTCCAGGTAAATCTATTGTGCTATGCTCCCCATGAAAACGAGCAGAGACAATTTTTATTTCTAAATATTGTCTGCGCATTTTCGACAATTGATTATCAAGCACAATTTGACCATGATTGACCACTAATACGCGCTCAGCAACATGTTCTATATCGCCAGCATCATGGCTTGTAATTAATACAGTCACTCCATCTTCTTTATTCCATTGTCTAATCAAGTCACGCAATTCTTGCCGTGCAACTACATCTACACCTATAGTTGGCTCGTCCAAAAATAATAAGCGCGGACTATGTAATAAACTGGCAGCAATCTCTGCGCGCATGCGTTGTCCTAAAGATAATTTACGTACAGATGTTTTCAAAAATGGTGCTAAGCCAAATCTTTCTACAAGTATGTCCCGTTGTTTCTTATACTGTTTGCGATCTAAATTATAAATACGCGACAATAATTCAAATGTATCATCTGGAGGCAGATGATACCAAAGTTGGGATCTTTGTCCAAAAACAGCGCCAATATGGCTGGCCAAACGTGTGCGTTCGCGCCAAGGCATAAAGCCTAAAACTTTGGCCGTTCCTGCATTGGGATGCAAAATACCAGTAAGCATTTTTATTGTTGTAGATTTACCAGCTCCATTAGGTCCAATCAAAGCCACAGATGCACCTTGTTCAACTGAAAAGCTAATCGAATCTACAGCTAGCACTTCTGATTTAGATATGCGCCAGCCATCGCGTTTATTAACAACGAATTTTTTTGTTAGATTTTCAACTGATATTGCCATGATAGTTGTTCCATAGGTACGAGAGAATTACAAAAAAATAGAGCCGCCTTTTTTGTAGTGGGCAGCTCATTAACGTATTGAGTATCAATTACGAACTAAACTATGCCCCTAAACAAACGAAACCGGCCGGAAATATTTCCAGTTTCGACGATAAGTGGCATGTGTTTGTAGTTACTCATATTTCTATTATTCATTAATTGTTAATTCTGTCAACTAAAACTTTATCTCATCTTTCTTCTTGTGTACGAGCAACTGTTGTTTGAGGAGCTTTAACAGCTTCGTACTGCTTCGTTCTATTCATACGTTGTTCGTGTCTATACTCCCAAGGTGCTTGCGCTATACGCGAACTCCAAATGCCCACACCCTCGAGCTTTGCATCCGCTTCGGCATAAGCGAGAGTATGGTCTTTAGGTGCATATTCTCTATACCACCAAGCATAGCCTGCCCGCACTATATCTTCGGATAAAGATGTATGATCTGGCAAAATAACATCTGCAATTAATCTATCATAGCGATCTTTACCGGCTTCTATAACTTCTACTTCTTTGTTAAAAGCTAGTTGCGAAGTAAATAATTTAGCCTTATTGCCAAAGGGTTGGCTTTTTTCTGGGCAATCAATACCACGTAGACGTATTTTATATTCAACGCCATCTTTCAATACTTTAATGGTATCACCATCGGCGATACCGATGACTTTGGCTTTAAATTCTTTGCTTAATACGAATGGAGCAAATGACAATGCCAACAATAAAACAACTACTGAAATCAGCTGTTTGTGCATATAATAAACTTTCTAGCTTGCAATAGTAAGATCAAGATCTAATAAGGGCTGTCATCAATAAAACCATTATACATGAACTTATTTGAATGTTTTTTCTTTAGCCATCAGTTCCAATGGCGGTTTAGGCAATGGCTTGGTTGGGCTCCTATTAGTACTGTCATAATTGCGCACATATAAATTGGTACCCACAGGATCTAGCCTAACCCCGTCAGGTGACGAACTACCTGTTAATTGACTTTCTAAGTTAGCAGCAGATTCTTGTGTAAGCTGAGCCCGCTGCTTAGCATATTGTGCTTGTCCTTCGACACTTTTGCGAATCGATTTTGTCATTGCTTCTTCTGTTTCATGTCTTTGCTTAAGATAATTTTGTATTTGTTGTGATGAATATATAGATTGTTTAGCGCCATTTTGATCATAATAAAATGCGTTTTGCATTTCTTGAGAATATTGTTCTGTTTCTCGTTTCATCTCGTTCAATTTAATTTGTCTTTTGAGCGTATCATCCTGAGCAAGTAATTCACCGTTGCCTATAATACGAACTTTATCTAAGGTGCTTTGTGATTGTATTGCCCTCAATGATTGACTTACTTGATATTGCTTGAAAGCATCTGGTGGATATTGTGTTTTTCTAGTTGATGTATTGCTGGTTAAAGACAAAATAGCTCTTTGACAATACTCTTTCATAATAGGTGAATTTGTAAGCTTATAGGCTTGCTCATAATCAAGCAAAGCTTGTTGCTTTAAACCTAATCTAATAAGAGTATTGGCTCGATAATAATAAGCTGTAGCATTATCTGGCTCTTGATTAATAACTTTGTCAAACGATGACAAAGCTTTATGATAGTCCCCTTGCTCATATTCTATAGAAGCTAAGGTTAAAGTGTCCCCCTGTGCAAAAGTATACAAAGGACACAACAACAGGGCGAAGAAAGAGCCAGATATTAAATTGCAGATAGTAGTTTTAATATATTTTTGCGCCATAAAACCCCTGAGCTATCTGAACTATCCCCATTATATAAGCTCGACAGACAAGCAATGTCCATTAATCTAAATAATTGACAAGTGTTAGCACTGTCAATTTATGTCATGATATAAGTAGACTGTGTTTTGCTGGAATTTAAGGGGTTATAAATGTCGTTGCAAGTAATTAAAGATTATATATCCCAAGGAAAAATGTTTTGTCCTGAGTGCAAAAAACCAATTCAAAAATGTGATAAATATGCTGAAACCGTAGATTCTGTTTGGGATGGTTTTGGTGATTCTAAAGTTGATTCACGTGGCTCACGTATTACACTTATTTGTGGCAATGATAAATGTGTGTGGCAAGAGCGCACCGAGTTTTGGGATCAGTATGTTAAAGAGTGATTTAATCGCGTGGAAGCATCTAGGCATAAACCATCTGTGAATTTGTAAGTTAAATTTAGATGGTCTGGAGTTTTTCTAATAGGGATAGAAAAAATTCGACAGACCAAATTTCTGTCGCTGCTGGATCTCTTAGAAAGGGACGTATGTCTTTTTTTGCTGCATTGATGTCTAAGTTTGATAATTTTTTCTCTAATAGACTGTATAGATCTTTTGGTTGCATATGTTTTTTGGATTCCCAGCCACCAGATTGACGTAAGCGTTGTTCAAGATGAGAGAGATGAACAGGAATATTACGGCTAATGAACCAAATAAAGTCATAATAGTCTCTACCTTTTACTCTATTTTTCCAACCACGATGAAGAATGGCATGAATTTTACCAGCGAATAAATCTGGTTCTTTATAAGTTTTAACTGCAAAAGGTATTGGTTGCAATAGAATTTTTGCTTCTGTTTCAAATCCACTTGGTGGATCAGTATCTACCTCTAGCTTGATACTCATTATTTTGTTGCTTTGTATTTGTCCTATTTTGCTATCAGGCACAGATATTTTTAAAAGATGTTCTTTTGTACCAGCTTTAACAAAAGCTGATTCAATAGCAGTTTGCATATTTTTATTTTTTTCTTCTACGCTAACATTAAATCCTATACTATCTAATTCTGTTTCTACCGCTTTTAAATAAGGGCTAAGGCCGAAATTTTTTTGTGGCTCAAGGAGAGAAAAATCTAAGTCTTCCGAGAAGCGATCTAATTGATATAAAATGCGCAAAGATGTGCCACCATAAAAAGCTGCATATTCAAAAAATTTAGCTCGCCATAAACCGAGCAAGGCTACTTCTTGCATAATTTCTTTAAGTGCATTTTCATAATCTTGGGTGGTCGTACATTTATAACGACTTAGCATTGTATCTATTACAGGGTTCACAATACCTCCAGAATATTTTTTATGGTCTGATTGCGATAATACTTATTTAGCTTCAGCAATGTCTTTGGATTGAAACGCTGCCAATTATTTTCATCTATGCGCAAGTCTGATTCAAAAAATTCTTGAATGTTCGAATTATATTCTATTTTGTTGAGCACAATATAATCACACAGCGCCTTTTCAGGCGAAGCAATGAGAATAGGATGGTTTGCATCTAGCCAAATTTGTTCAATGCCATGGGGGTATTTTTCGGGAGCCAAATAGCGATAAGTAAATTGGCCTAATGGAGTATCAAATTCTTTGTCTCTCTTTGGAGTAACGCTTGTAATTGTCTCAACGCGCTCTGGTATTAATCCATAATATGATAGAGCGTATTCCATTGAAATGCATGATGGTCCATATATAAGGTTGGCCAGTACTTCCTTGCAGATAGGAGCAAGATTATATTCTGGACCAAAAGTATAAAGCCTTTTTTAACACGGGTAATCACGTCAGCCTTTATTAGTTCGTTTATTTTTTGCCGCACACCGGAGTAAGAAGATAGTGCACTTGTAAGTAAGTTGTAGTCAAATTCTTCTGTGGGTATGGACTTCCGTAATTGGAAAGCATCTATTTTGGTCATAATAAATTATCCAGTAAGTTAAGTATAGTCTAACATACGGTATATATTTATCATATTTTTTAGCCTTTAAGTTAGATTAAATCTAACATACTGGTTATTCATCTATTTGGGGTCGGTATCTGATTTAAATTAGTAATTTACTAGTATTAATTTAAGATGGAATAGTTCATACTTTTACTTTAATGTCTGATTAGAGAGGATTTGAATGACATTTGAAAACTTATAACCAGGTTTCTATTCCTTCTTTTATGTATGGAACAGCTTGGAAGAAAGACGCTACTGCCCAGCTTGTGCAGCTTGCTGTTGCCTCAGGATTTAAAGCTATAGATACAGCTAATCAACTAATCCATTATCATGAAGCATTGGTTGGCGAAGCTTTACTTGCACTTAAACAAAAAGGAATAGAGCGAAAGAATTTATTTTTGCAAACTAAATTCACTCCTCTTAATGGTCAAGGTGGTAAAGCGCCTTATGATGCTAATGCGAGTATCACAACACAAGTGAAACAATCTATAGAAAGTTCTTTTGTCCATTTGCATACTGATTATTTAGATTCGTATGTTTTACATGGTCCTTATTCACGCACAGATTTAGGTGCAGAAGATTGGGAAGTCTGGGCTGCTATAGAGGCTTTTTATCAATCGGGCAAAGCTCGTATGATTGGTATCAGCAATGTTTCAGCTGAACAACTGAGTCAGCTATGTAAAAAAGCAAAGCATAAGCCTATGGTGGTGCAAAATAGATGTTATGCTTCAATGGGCTGGGATGAAAATGTTAGAGATATTTGTTGTGCAGAAAATATAATTTATCAAGGTTTTTCTTTACTCACTGCTAATACGGGAGTGATAAGTCATCCTTTCGTTCAGTCAATAGCTAAGCGATTAGGTTGCAAGGCAATCCAAGTGATATTTAGTTTTGCTATACAAGTTGGCATGCTTCCTTTAAGTGGAACTACCGATGCTGAGCATATGAAAGAAGATCTTGAAGCAGAAAAAATTGTGCTTTCTGAGGAAGAAATCGATCAAATTGAAAAGATTGCGACATAAGTGAGACGGATTGTCAGGCTTGGATAATAGTCATGATAAAATTATGCTTGAGCCTATTTGGGTATAAGACATGGCACGTAATATTATGGAAATGCTGAGAGACGAAACTCGGCTGTTGCATAATCAAACTGAAGGCAATGATTTTCAAAAATCTTTGTTTGGTGGTTCTTTACCTAGGGAACAGTTTATAGAATATCTGGGACAAATGTATTTGATACACAAGTCTCTTGAAGATGCGCTCAGTGAATTAAGAGTAAAAAATTCGGTAGTTGCTTTGATTATTGAAGATCATCAATACCAAGAACCATATTTACAGAAGGACTTAGCAGCAGCCCAAGTAGTGGTTGATCAACTAAAGCCTTTGCTGGCTACCGAATCTCTTATTCAGCATATGGAACAATTGAAAAACAATAGTCCTATGGCATTGGTAGGTTGTGAATATGTACTTTTTGGCAGTAAACATGGCGCTAAACTTATGAGCAAGCAGATTGAGAAATATGGATTGGGAGTACAAGGCGCTCCTAATTATTTTGATCCTTACGGTGATAAGTTCTCAGGTTATTGGCAAGATTTCAAAGCTAAAATGAATGCTGCACAATTTTCTGCAAGCGAAAAAGAAGATGCAATAAATGGAGCGAAGGACATGTTCAGTGGATTATCAAAAGTATTTGATAATTTACTTTCCCTTGCTTAAGTCAGTATGCAAACTTATCTTAGTGTTCAGTCTCTTCTGACTTCTCCTGAAATCTTATTTGTGGAGATGCTTTGTGCTTATCTAATTATAAATTTCCGCGGTTCGATTTGTCATTAACATCTCCGCCTTACATGAATAAATTTGATCATGCGCAGAATCCCTTCACCAACTATTCAACTAAAGGGAATGGTTATGAGGCATACTTAGAGGATTTACAGAAAATTTATAGGCAGATAGTAGCTTTGATGAAACCAGAGGCTAAGATAATTGTTGAAGTATCGAATGTGAAAACAAAAGAAGGAGTAACACCTCTTGCTTGGGATGTAGGAGAGACATTGAGTTCCATACTTAAATTTGAAGGCGAGACAGTAATTTGTTGGGATAATTATGGTCTAGGTTATGACCATAGTTATTGTTTGATCTTTTCGGATCTATAAAATTAAATAGAAGTTGAATACTTAAAAGCAGCTTTCTTTCTCGATCTGTCTATAATCAATCGTAATTTCTTCTCCTGCTTTAATATCTCGTGTGGCTACTCCTACGCCATATTTATCTTGGTCGAAATCTGGGACCATATTTGGATTGTCGCTATGATTCATAAAGCGTGCATCATCAAAACTTAAGATGTGTCTATTTAAACGCTGATCTAGATAGCCAAAATGCCTAAACCAGTCCTGGGCGCTTTCGGGCAAACTCTTTATTTCATCACAAGTTTTTTCTAAATCAAAACCAGATGCAAAATGCCACATTTTGGTACCTTTAGGTATAAATTCTTCGGCGAAAAGGCCAATGCCATGGACAGTACTACCGCGGAGCTTTGTTTTTACAAGTAACATCTTTGTATTCCTCAGATTATTTACTTCTATAATTGGCGCAGATATTCATAATAGCAAGTTTTTAATTTTAGAAGTTGTAGTTAGGATTGTATTATGTGTTCCATACAAACATACATGACAATAAAGCCCAGTCTGCGTGTAGCAGACTGGGCTTTATATTTAAAATGGTGGAGGCGGCGAGAATCGCACTCGCGTCCAAAGTAACCGAGAGGCAAATCACTACAAGCTTAGTTTAGTATTTATCCAGGGCCGCTGGTTAAGGTCTAAACACCATCCGGGATTGTAGTTATGTCTTGGGATAAGCTATCAATTACTAACTTTGCTTATCAGCAACCACCATTTTTTACCTAATGAATGCGGGTAGTCAGGCGCTCATTAAGTTTCGCGTGCTTAAGTCTAAGTTAAGCGGCTACGCGCATTGCTGCGCGTGGTGCGAAGGCCACAAGATTGCTTTTGGCATTTGTGTTTTTTTGCCTAGTTTTTTTACGTGGTTCTAAGCAACCTCGGCTTGCAACTCACCAAACAACCACCCTGTCGAATCTAAACGCCCCCATGTGTTGTATGGAATAGAAAGCTCATCAATTTTCAGTGTTCAAATCAGACTGCAAAATGTGCCTGGAAGAGGCTTCAATTTATTATCAATCTGATATTTTAGTATTATAACAAATAGTCAAAGGTTATTAAAGCTTAGCTTAGCTTACTTACGCAAGGCTTTTGGAGCTTTTTATTAATTTAAACCTTCATAATCGTACAACTTGTTTTAAGGTTCTATGGCGATCCAGGAAGTCCATAATTTGAGGATTAACTATGTGAGCATGTGTGTGTTGTACTTCATGTTCAGCGTTATTTACAATGAGCATTTCTGATAGAGGAATATGTTTGCGCATGTCTAACATCTGTTGTCTATTTGCCCAAAGATCATTTTCGCCTGCTATTAAAAGAGTAGGCGCTGCAATTTTTTGTAGATCTTTTATTGTATAGTTAGGATTTTTTGACAAATTTACTGCTAAATGTGCGAATAAAGTTTTCCAATAATCTGGGTGTTTATTGCGGCTGTGATACTTAATATATTCTGCGGCTAATTCTGGTTTTTCGTGCTCGACTTTTTCTGGATCATCAAAAAATTTATTGGCTTCTTTTACATTTTCATCATTGTAATAATTAGCTCCTACGCATATGAGTGTGTGAATTAAGTCTGGGCGATGTATGCCTATGTGTAATGCCACTATTGCTCCGTCACTCATGCCAGCAATATGTGTAGGTCCCAATTTCATATGTTCAATAAATTTGCCAATGTCATCAGCAATTAATTCATATGTTAGGTAATCGCTTGGATTATTGGTGCGTCCGTGTCCGCGATGTTCAATATGGAAAGTTCTATATTTTTCTTGGAGTAAGTTAATAAGGTCGCCCCAACCAAACGCAGATTTTTCCAAACACCCAGTTGCTCCATGCAGCAGTATAAGAGGCTGTCCCCTGCCAGCTTCTTCGTAATACATATTAATATCGTTGACTTGAGCGTAAGGCATTTGAAAATAGTATTAAATTATGTTTGGAATATCTGACGACATTCATCGATATCGATTGCCACTGTATGTGATGGCAATAATAGGCTTAAGGACTTCAATAAACCTTTGAAGTGGGATGTTGAAGTCCTCTTTGCTGGTAATACTTGCTACTTTGACTTTTTAGCTAAGCGACCTTTTGGTTTGGCGGAACGCTTACTAGGTTTTTTGAGAGAAGCCGCCTTTTTGCCTGAGGTTGTTTTCTTTCTAGAGGAGGAAGCTCGTGATGGTCTCTGTCCAGCCAAACCCATTAATGTTTGTTGTACACGAGTTGGATCTTGATACGGTTCAAGAAATTGGCCAATTTTCTCAATTTGATTAAGTAGAGTAGTTTCTAATTTTTCTCTTTGTTCTTTCCATTTTTCTAGTTCTTTCAACATAGGTTGATGTACTTTTGAAAGTTTAGAAAGTGCCTGTCTTTCAGTCGAGTTGAGTAATTTTTCTGCGGTATCTCTAAATTTATTGCGTGCCATTACTAAATCCTCCATAATCCTTGTGTCTATTTTGCTAATTGTCACCTTCAGCATTCCCATTTGCTATATTGAGCAAACTAAGTATTAAGTATCATGTTATCAAATAAATTCTATGTGAGAATGAAATATTAATTCGCTACTTGCATAATTACTAATATACGAATGCTACTATATGATCATTGGCAACATCTGCATATCTACGGGTAAATATGGCCTGTCGCTGCAAAAAAACATCTTAAGCGCTACAAAGACATTGCTTGGCTTTTGATTAAATATGGTAATTCTGATTTGGTCAAAAATGCCGGATTAGAAGAAGTGCTTACGCGCGAAGAGCAACAAGAAAAAGGCGATTTTGGGGCGAATGCAGACGAATTAGCTACCGATCTTGAAAAATTAGGACCAACATTTATAAAGTTGGGGCAATTGCTTTCTACTAGGCCTGATTTCATACCACCAGTCTATCTAAATGCATTGTCGCGGTTGCAAGACCATTGTGAAGTTTTTCCTTTCTCAGAAGTAGAGAAAATTGTTGTCAATGAATTAGGCGTCCGTATGTCCAGGGCTTTCTCGGAATTTAGTGAGGAACCCATAGCGGCGGCATCGTTGGGACAAATACATCATGCTGTAATGCGAAATGGGCGGGAGGTTGTAGTTAAAATTCAACGCCCGGGGATTCGTGAATCTACTATCGAAGATTTGGAAGCACTGGCTGATATAGCTGATTTTTACGACAAGCACACTAAAGTGGGAAAGCGTTACGAATTTAGTGTGACAGTGAACGAATTTCGTAAATCAATTTTGGCTGAGCTTGATTATCAAAAAGAAGCCCATAATTTAATAACTTTGAGAGAAAACTTGGAAGAATTTGAGCTGATAGTCGTTCCTTCACCCGTGCACGACTACAGCACATCAAAAGTCTTAACTATGGATTTTATTCCAGGTAAGAAAATTACCTCGGTTTCTGGATTTAAGCTTCTTGACATTGATGGTGGTCCTTTGGCGGAAGAAGTTTTTAAAGCCTATTTAAAGCAGATATTGGTGGATGGATTTTTCCATGCCGACCCTCATCCAGGTAATGTGTTTATTACTCATGATAATAAAATAGCCTTAATTGATCTGGGAATGGTGGCATATTTGACACCACATCTGCAGGACCAAATTTTTCAGTTGCTTTTGGCTCTGGCTGAAAATCGTCCTGATACAGCTGCAGATATATGTAAAGAAATAGGTACTCCCAGAGAAAAATTTGACGAAGCAGAGTTCCGTCAAGAATTAGTAGATCTCGTTCACTTGCAGCTTGAAGGAGATTTAGAGGATATGAGTCTGGGTAAAGTCGTTCTTGGTGTAACTACGGCTGCTGGAAAATGTGCTATTCGCGTTCCGCCTGAATTAACAATGCTTGGTAAAACCTTGCTAAATCTAGATCAAGTAGGTCGCACACTATATCCAAAATTTGACGTGAAAGAATCGGTAAAAAAGAATGCGTCAGATATTCTAGAGCGTCGTATGGAAAAGATTGTGTCAGCAGAGCACATTTTCAGAGCGGCCATTGATGCCAAAAATTATGCTGAAAAACTGCCGGGCACCATGATGAAAATCTTGGATCTGACCGCAAACAACAAATTGCGTATTAAAGTTGACACTATCGATGAAGCTCTTTTACTGGATGCATTTCAAAAGGTAGCTAACCGTATAAGCCTAGGATTGGTGTTAGCAGCTTGATAGTTGGTGCATCGCTATTAATGCGCGTGCAAACTAAATTTACTATTTTTGGCTATCCAGGCTTAGCAATAATCTGTTTTTTAGCTGCGGCATCCGCTGGTTTCTTGCTTATTGCTCATATAGGGCTCTATGATCGAAAAACGCCAGAATATGACGATGATAAATGATTATTACTTATATTAATATGAGGCATTTATGGATAAAGTTCTGACTACTACTGAATTTGATGAGAATAAAGCTCTTGAGTCCGCGGTATCTGTTTTCTGGGAAAAAGGTTATGAAGGTGCCACTCTTGATGATTTGATTGAGGCGATGGGTATAAGTCGCTCGACATTTAATACTGTTTTTGGAAACAAACAATCACTTTTTAAATTAGTTCTTGAACGATACAAAAAGAATACGGCGGTTTTTATGGATGAAGCTTTAGCACTACCGAATACTCAAGCTGTGATAAAAACGCTTTTCCACAAGGTTGTGGATTTCCTAGCTTTATCAGGGAACGCACACCGCTGCCTTTCTATACAAAGTGCAAACGCATGGGGATCTGATTCTGAGCCTATTAGAATGGAAATGGTCGAGTGGCGTAAGCAAATAGAAGCCACCCTTTTAAAGCGTTTTCTTAAATCAAAGGCGGATGCAGACTTACCTGATGCCGTTAATCCAGAGGAAGTAACTCGTTATATGGCAACGCTAATTACTGGTTTAGCTGTTCAAGCTGCAAATGGTGCTACCAAGTCTGATATGAAACGTACAGTTGATTTAGCACTGCGTCTTATGCGCGGTGTTATATTTGATGTCAGCAAGTAAAGTTTCCTTTTCCAGTTATGAAATACCGAACTCGGCTATTCTTTTTCTAGTACTAATCCGACCCAGCCTTTTTTT
>ENA-OOMY01000008-OOMY01000008.1-viral-metagenome-genome-assembly--contig:-NODE-8-length-24368-cov-14.013490_pt1 | contig 24368 bp, 22 predicted proteins | sample MGYA00245307_ERZ501076 | MGnify/ENA primary metagenome ERZ501076 (study PRJEB25959, sample SAMN05341323) | viral metagenome | host: human-associated | place: USA: California | collected 2014-03-27 | study... | reverse complement strand
AAAAAAAAATGCAGGCATGTAGCCTGTTCCTTTTAACATCCAAGTAGGAGATCTTTATGGCAATAAATTCTATTGTTACAAATGCTGCAGCTCTATCTGCGCAAAATGCGTTGAGAGCGGCAAACGAAACTGTGTCAGATGGTGTACAGGCACTAGCAACAGGTCAGCGAATTGTTCGCGCGGCTATTGATGCTGCTGGTCTAGCGATCGGTACAGTACTCGCAACAAACGTTTCAACCCTTCGTACAGCTTTAACATCCGCTAGCCAAGCTTCAAGCTTGCTCGGTGTGGCTGACGGTGCGGTTAAAAATATCGGTGACATTCTGCAAAGGATGAAGTCACTTTCTGTACAAGCCAACGCTGGTACAGTAACAGATAATGAGAGGGGATTCTTAAACCAAGAATTCGTTGCTCTTAGAAACGAAATAGACCGTATTTCTACTTCAACAAAATTTAACTCAACAGTACTATTGAATGGTCAAATCTCAGGCGCCGTTTCAGCTTCAACCAACACTAACATTGGTGGTGCTGCGAACACTGCCGCAACTCTTTACACAGTTTCTACAGCTGCTCCAACAGATGGTCAGACTATTACTATAAACGGTGTAACAGTTACATTCTCAACAGACTCAACAAGGACAGACCGTGTATTCGTTGGTGCCAACCAAACCGTAACAGGCAGAAACCTTACAAGCTTCTTGAACGTGCAAACAGATGCCCGTTTAGGTGCTTTCAGGTTCACAGACGGTGCTGCCGGCGTTGTACAAGTTCAGTTCATTGGTGGTGCAACAAACGCTACTGCGTTCTCAGTTTCATCTGCTGCTGGTACATATACAACAGGTACTGCTGCAACAGCTACTATCGCTGCTTCGAACGGTACAAACGGCTTATCAGAAGGTAGGGTAACTCTTTCTGGTGGTATAGGTGACGCGGTTCTAGCAGAACACCAAAATGGTGTGATCGTTGGGTTCACAGGCGCCATTAACACTGGCTTAGTCCGTAATAACTCTGCATTCATTGGTACAGTACAAGGCTTCAAAGCTACTTATAGCGGTGTTGCTGACCAAGTTACATTAAGCTTAAGGGTTGGTAGCGTTGTATATACAGGTACTGTAACAGATACAACACCTGCTGCTAACACAGCGGTAACATTAACCGGTGCGCATGATGATGGTTCAACAGCTGTTGGTTCATTCTCAATCACCCTAAGAACAGGTACTGGCTCTGCGGTAACAACCCAGGCTGCTGCTGATGATTATGCCAAAAGGATTGACAGGGCGTTCTCAACAGTCACTTTCTCACAAGATCGTGATATCAGCTCATTCATAAACGGTGGCGCATTAGTTACAAACTCTATAACACATGGTAACTTAAGTGACGTAGCTTTTGATGCCAAGCTTTCAACTTATGGAAAGTTTGAAATAGCTAACGTTAATGTTTCAACAGCCTCAGCTGGAAGTGCAGATGGTATAATTGAAATCATCGCCAACACAGCAAGCGGCCAGCAAACATTCAGGTCAAGAACAGGCCTTGGTACATCAATTGCTGCCGGCGCTTATACAATCCTGGAAAACATTAACAAACCAGGTGAGTTCATTGGCTTCCAGAATGGTGCTACTGTTCTTTCATTTGACAGTGCTGATAAAGCTAAAACATTTGAAACCGCTCTTGAGAAAGGTTTCGGCCTTGATAAAGGCGGCACAGGGTTAGTGTTCCAGGTTGGTATTGCTTCTACAGAAACAATAAGCGTAGCAATAAATAACCTTACAAGCTCAGCTATTGGCATATCATCTCTTGATATCTCGACAGCTTCTGGTGCTACTGCTGCTTCTGCTGTTCTTGATACAGCAATCCAGACAGTAACATCAACCCGCGCTAACGTTGGTGCGTTGCAATCAAGGTTCAGCTTCGCTGCAAGTACACTTTCTAGCGGTATTGAAAATACCGACGCAGCTCGTGCTGGAATACTTGATACTGATATTGCTGCTGCAGCTTCAGATTTCGCTACATCCCAAGTTAGGGTATTAGCTGGTATATCTGTACTTGCTCAGGCAAATCAGTTACCACAAAACCTACTTAAACTTATTGGATAATAATTAAATAGTGATTTGGAGGAAGTTATTATAATTTCCTCCAGGTCCCTAAGCCATAGGTAAAAGGTTTTAGGAGAAATATATGGAAGGCAGCAAAATAATAGGTGGAGTTGGAGCTCAGTTTACTGGGTACCCTAATTTCTCTGTTCCTTCTGCTCCTGCAAGTACACCAGATGTACAGGTTCAACTTCCAAAGCAAGTAAATATCGAGGTTGATCCAGGTAAAAGCAACGGAGAAAATAGGTTTGAAGTAATAAAGAGAGTTGCTACCCAAACATTTGCTTATCCTCTTGGTAACTCAAGTTTTACCATCTACAAGGATAAAAGCGGTCAGTTCATAACCAGAACTACCGACAAATCGACTGGCCAAGTTTCTTATTACCCGGAACCTGAGCTGTTAAAGAATTTTAGCGGAAGCACCTCTGGTGTTCTGCTAGAAACAAAGGTATAAACAATCTGATTATTGGATAATAAATCTAATAACCAGATTGTATATCGGCATGGTAACCATGCCGTAAGAAAGGAGGTCTTTGTTTAAAATATGGCTATTAATTTAGGATCAATTACTACTCTAGCAGGAAGGAGCGTAACTAGCGGTTCAGCGTCCGGTATTGATACGGCAAAATTAATTGAGGATTTGACGAAAGCAAGAAGAGATCCTGCTATAAAATTAGAAGAGAAACAAACCCTTAATAAGAGCAGAGTTTCAGCCCTTGGTACCCTAAGAACAAAATTTAGCGCACTTAAAGCATCTCTTAACGCATTACGCAACCCACCCGGTTTTTTGAACTCATCACAAAATATCTTTAAATCAAGACTGGCTTTTGTAACTTCAAACACCGCAATTCTTGGAAATACATATCTAGGTGTCAGTGCTGAAGCGGGTGCAGCAATTACAAGCTATGACATTACAATTAGTGCGTTGGCAAAAGCAAAAGCTCAAAGAACAAACACATTCACAAGCAATACTACAAGCGTTACAGATGCCGCTGGCACAAACAACGCTGGCAGATTCTCAGCAGGAACATTCCAAATTTCTGGGCAACAGATAAAAGCAGATATCGGAACTGCAGGCGTAGATATATTATCATCAGCGACATAACCTCAACCGGTACAGTTACAGGCACAGTATTAAATAATGCTTTCGGTACAGGTGGTATAAACAATATAACAGTCACAGGGGGTGGCGATTATGGCTTGGTAGGCGCTGGTACTGCCGCAATAGTAACAGGCGTGCAGATTGGGGGTGTTGGAGCCGATGTTACCCTGAATGTAAACATAAATGGAAAAACATATCTTTCTAACGCCATTCCTGCAAACACTGGCGGTGGCAGCAATGAAATTGCGGCAAATACAACTATAACACTTACTGAAGCAACAACCGGAACATCATTTCAAATACAGACTGGCGCAGCAAGAGTAATTGCAAGTTCGGCAGACCTTAATCAGTTTGCAGCCGATGTTGATGGCGCTCTTACAGGGGTCACCTTCGCACAAAAAAGAAATATAACTACTTTTGACCAAACAAAAGCTACGGGCACAACTCTTAATGGCCTTACTTCAACAAACGTAGAATTAAAAAGCAGCGCATATAATGCTTTCACAGGAACTCATGGCAAGTTAACAGATTTTGTTGTAACAGCAGTAACTGGACCAGGTAATTCAGACGGTACCATCTCGGTAAAAATAGATGGCGAAACATTTACAGCAACTGGTCTTGGTTCAGCAGGCGGAGATACTCATACTGCAAATATAACCCTTACAAGCGCAAGTGGAAAAGAGTTTAAACTTAATATCCTAGATGCAGCAGTAACCCTTAATTTCTCAAGCAACTTAAACGCAAAAACAATCCAGAAAGATCTAAACACAACTTTTGGCGTTGGGGTAAACATAAATCTTGTAGAGGGCGATGATCTGGAAGATATAGCTGGTAAAATCAACTCTCAGTCTAGTACCAGCAACGTAACTGCAAGTGTAATAAAAGTGGCTGATAATGATTACCGCCTAAGTATACAATCATCATTAACTGGCATCGAGAACGCCTACAAAATAAATGATGTTATTGATGATACTTTTACCTCTACAGTAGTATTTAACCCTATCCAGGTTGAGCAAGATGCTTCAATTGAGTTTAATGGACAAACAATTACACGCTCAACAAATTCAATCACAGATATAGTAAAGGGTGTAAACTTTAATCTTTTTCAGGAAACCCCGCTTGCTACAACTCTTAAAGTTGATATTGATAAAAACGTGGCGGCAGTGAAAGATACAATAAAAGAATTAGTTACTTTATATAATGATTTCAAATCTTTTGCTGCAGAACAGCAGCTAGTAAATGAAGATGGAACGGTAGATGAAAAAGCATTCCTAAAGGACAGCAAAGTTTTAAACAACTCTCTGACCAGCCTTGGCTCTGAAATATCAAGAATCGTAAATGGAATTCTATCTGGAAATCCAAGAGCCCTTGCAGATGCCGGTATTACACTTGTAGATATACCTGGCGATGATGCTGCTGACCCTCCAACTCCTACGGTCAAGAACGCTCTTTTCTTGGATGAAACAAAACTTGTTTCTTTGCTAAGCAGTAATTTTGAAGGTGTAAGGAAGGTATTTGAATTTGATTTCAACTCCTCTCAGAATGACAAAATTCAGGTTTATTCAAGAACAAATGCCCTAACCATATCGGCTATAGAAAGTTTAGATATTGATGTGGGAAGAGCAACTGGTGACCAGGTTCGTGTAACATATAAAGATAGTGATGGAATTCTAAGAGTAATCAATGCTGACTATACAGCAAACTCTCAGGGCGGCTTGATAAGTGGACAATCAGGAACTGTGATTGAAGGCCTGAAACTTACTTATGTCGGAGATGGCACAGATATAATAACTGACGTTAAATTCACACAGGGCATTGCTGATAGACTATACAATGTTGTTGATCCTACAGTTATTTCTGGTGGAACCATCGATAGTGAGGTAGAAGATTTAAATGAGGAAAATACAAGATTAACTAGTGATATTGCTAGAATTGATGACCAAGTTGCTTTCTACCGCGACAATCTGATCAGAAAATTTGGCGCATTAGAAAGGTTAATATCGAAAGCCAACAATGCCCTTGCGTTCCTTGAAGCAGATTCTGCAGCGAGGAAGGGAAATACTTAAGGACAATATGAAAGGAGAAAAGGAAAATATGCCATACTCTGCAGCCCTTAAATACTCAGCATATAAAACGGCTGAGCAAACCGTCAGTAAAACAAGACAAGTAGTTATGCTTTACGATGGCGCAATAAACTTTATTAAACAAACCATAGAAGCAATTAAGAAGAATGATATTGAATCTCGTTTTAATTCTCTGCAAAAAGCCTGTGACATAATTCTTGGATTGCAATCATGTCTTGATTTTGAAAGGGGCGGCAAAGTTGCAGAAGTTCTAAATGGCTATTATTCATCAATTGATGCCAGACTCCTTACCGTTCACCAAAGCAACAGCACTGAAGTATGCGAACAAGTTATGCGTGATCTTAAAAAAATGCGCGACGCTTGGGATGAAATTGATAACAATGGTGGAAATCCATCTGACGGAGGTATAGAAAACTTCCCAATTTCTCAAGATAACGGCACCACAGAAGGCTCTGCTTTAGCGATTTCTATATAAAAAAGGCGCAAAGAAAAATCTTTACGCCCTTTATTGGTTTTTAGTGTTTTGAAGACTACTCTTTTTCTCCTTCACCACCTTCTTTCATTTCCTTCCTTTTCTCTTTCTTTGCTTTCCATTCTGCTTTCTTCTTTTCACGGAAAGATTTAAACTCATCTTTTGTTAATTTACCATCGGCACTTGCGTCAATTTCTGTAAATTTCTTTTCATGAAAAGCATTATATTCGTCTTTTGATACAAAACCGTCATTGTTTGTATCCATTTTCTTCATGTGTCCATGTTTCTTTCCATGTCCATCACCTTTGGATTTTTCTTCTGCATTAGCAGTTGTTGCAAAAGCAACTATAGCAACCAATGCTAACATTGCTGTTTTAGTAATAGTTTTCATATTATCTCCTTCCTTCAAAATAATTAATCTTTGTTAACTAGACTACAGTTGATTATAATATTTTCTTGCCATTTTGATAGCTTTTTTGCTATTGTTCGCACCCAACTTGATTAATTCTTTGCTTTGTTTGTTTAATTATTTGATTAATAACAAAAATATGGCTCTTATAGTACAAAAATTTGGTGGTACGTCGGTTGCAAATACCGAAAGGATTAGGAACGTTGCTAAAAAAGTTCAGAAAGAACTGAAAAAAGGCAACAAGGTTGCTGTTGTACTTTCTGCAATGTCCGGGGTAACTGACCAGTTGGTTGGTTATACAAAAGAAGTTTCGGAATTAAGAACAGCTGAAGAGCTTGCTGAATATGATACTGTAGTCGCATCAGGCGAGCAGGTAACTGTTGGCCTTCTTGCACTTGCGTTAATGTCTATGGGCATTAAGGCAAAATCATTTCTTGGCTGGCAGGCGGGCATTAAAACGGATAAGATTCACAGTAAAGCAAGAATTGAGGGTATAGATGTAAAGGTAATAAAAGACGCTTTGAAGAAAGGTTTTGTCCCTATCATTCCAGGATTTCAGGGAATAACTGATGATAACAGGATTACAACTTTAGGGCGTGGCGGTTCTGATACTTCTGGAGTTGCCCTAGCTGCAGCTCTTAAGGCTGACAGATGCGATATTTATACTGATGTGGACGGAGTTTATACCACAGACCCAAGGATAAACCCAAAAGCCAGAAAGTTACAGAAAGTAGCTTATGAGGAAATGCTGGAGATGGCTTCTTTAGGAGCCAAGGTTTTGCAGACAAGATCTGTTGAACTGGCAATGAAGTATCATGTAAGAACTCAGGTTCTTTCAAGTTTTTCTGATGAACCGGGAACATTATTAGTTGATGAGGAGGAAGTAATGGAAAGAAGACTTATAACAGGGATAACATATAGCAAAAGTGATGCCCGTGTAACTTTGATTGGGGTAGAAGATAGCCCGGGTGTTGCCGCAGCAATTTTTGGCCCTCTTGCTGATGGCGAGATTAACGTTGATATGATCGTACAAAATATCAGTGAAGATGGCAAAAGCACAGATATAACTTTTACAGTTGCAAAAACTGATTTGAAAAGAGCGATCGCGGCTATAGAAAAAGCCAAGAAAGTAAAATATAAAAAACTTCTGACTGATTCAAACGTAGCAAAGGTTTCTGTGGTTGGCGTTGGTATGAGAAGCCATGCAGGATTAGCACAACAAATGTTTAAAACTCTTGCTGATAAGGGAATAAATATTCTGGTGATTTCAACATCCGAAATCAAGGTAAGTGTATTGATAAATGAGGAGTATACTGAACTTGCCGTTAGGGCGCTCCACACCGCTTACGGGCTTGATAAGAAATAATCAGGGCCTTCTGCTGCTAACAGGAATATCTATCTCATTATATTCGTTCAGCTTATGTGCAATTTTATTTGCGTGGATTCTGACATTCTCTCTGGTCATACCTAGTCTTTGCCCTATTTCTTCAAAGGTTGGTATTTCGCTTCCTTCTAACACTGCGGCTTCATAAGCAGTTAATACCCTGAGCTGCGCCTCACCCAAAGTTTTTCTAAAATCCTTGCTTTCTATTGCTTCAGCTATAATTGCTGGCAATTCTTCATCCCTCACCAGCAAGAACTTTCTGCTCGGCAAATCTTTCCATCTGTCACCCCTCCCATTACTACCATATTGCTGATTTGTTCGCTCACCCTTAGAAGGTTTCGGAATCAATGGAGCGGTAGGACTGTTTCCATATTTAGAAATTATGCCATCAATATATGTTGCTAAATCTTTTGACAATTGATTGTCTGGCATAGAATATCTTAATATAAAGCCCTTTATGCCAGAGTAAGGCGGCTCTTCACTTAAAGAGTATGTAAGATTCCTTCTTTCCATAACATTCCATACATAATCTTCTAACTTATTCCACGTTCGCCAAATTCTTTTTTATAATAAGTAATCACCCTAGTTTTTTGTGAAGCCATTGCGATTTCCATATAAAGTTTAAAATTATCAACATCGCCTCCTTTTGAATTAAGCATAATTTCATCATCAAGCCCCACTTCTTTAAGCCTTAATCTGGCATTTTGCATTTTTTCAACCATCATCCTTAGAACAACCAAAGATAGTGAGCCGCCTCTGCTATCGCCGCTGCCTTCACCCTTTTCATAAAGCTCTGCTGCCGCTCTTTTTGCCGCTTTTGCTATCTCTCCTCTTTTCATTCCTGGAAATTCTTCTCTTACTGCAGCAAAAGGGTTTTCGTTATCTGTAAATGTTATAATTCTAAGTATTTCCCAATCCTTTTCTGAAGCAACTCTAGTTCCAGCGCGCCCATTCCACCTATCTTTAACAGAAGCTTTTTGATCGTTCCATCTATTCATAGAAAATTACTAAGGTTATTTCTTGTTTTTACTTAAACTATTAATATAGATTTTTTCTAATTCTTCTCTAATAGTCATAAAAAATGATATACTGAATTCGTTAAAAATATATTAAAAGCCCTAACCTATTGAAAAATAGAAAAGAAAATAAGGAAATGGCCTTTTAAATACTACTCAACCATTTGATTTTCCCTAAATTTCTGCTAGAAAGCCCTTACACAAAAAAGAGTTGATGATGTCAGAACTTAATAAACTTTGGAAAAAAGGTACGGACTTTCTGGGTGCTGAATATGCCATTCTGGGCGGGGCTATGACATGGGTTTCAGAAAGCAATCTTGTATCTGCAATTTCAAATGCGGGTGGGTTTGGGGTTATTGCATGTGGCGCAATGAAGCCGGAGATGCTTGATAACGAAATCAAGAAAACTCAAAGCAAGACCAAAAAGCCTTTTGGTGTTAACCTTATAGTAATGCACCCTGATCTTGATAAACTTGCAGAAACTTGTATAGAAAATAAAGTTTCACATGTGGTACTTGCCGGAGGATTACCAAAATCTTCATTAATTGAGAAGCTGAAAAACGGGGGAGCAAAAGTGATTTGCTTTGCACCCGCCTGGGTAATATCAAAAAAATTGATAAAGATGGGTGCTGATGCTTTGGTAATAGAAGGATCTGAAGCGGGCGGACATATTGGCCCAGTCTCAACTTCGGTACTAGCACAGGAAATATTGCCAGAAGTAAATAATGAATTTCCAAATATACCTGTATTTGTTGCAGGTGGGATTGGCAGGGGTGAAGCAATCGCAGCATATCTTGAAATGGGTGCCAGTGGCGTGCAGCTAGGCACGCGCTTTGTTTGTGCACATGAATGTATAGCCCACCCAAATTTTAAGAAAGCATTTATAAAAGCAGCTGCAAGGGAAGCAATGCCCTCTGTTCAGTTTGATCCTGACTTCCCTGTAATCCCCGTCAGGGCAATTGAAAATAAAGCAACTGATGATTTTAAAAAATGTCAGATAGAAACCATAGCTGATTTTAAGAATGGAAAAATTTCAAAAGAAGAAGCCCAACTAAAAATAGAACGTTTTTGGGCAGGAGCCTTACGTCGTGCCGTGATTGATGGAGATGTTGAAACCGGCTCTTTAATGGCAGGGCAAAGCGTTGGCATGGTCACAAAAGAACAAAGCGCAAAAGATATAATTAATGAACTCCTGGCACAGGCAGAATCATATTTGGCAAATTAATTTGCCCAATAATAATACACACACACCTAAGAAAAAGGATATATAATTAAATCCTTTTTGTAGTTGATTATGATTGATGCAAAACGTTTAAATTCTATAACCGCTGGAAACAAAGAAACTGAGAAAAGACTTCTTAATTTATTTATTTCGTCGAGCAGAAATTCTTTTAAAAAGATATCAGATGCCTGTATGGCAGAAAATATAAAGGAATTAAAAGCTGCAATTCATGAATTGCAAGGAGCCAGTGCAAACATGGGAATCGAAAGCATCTATAAAACATGTTTGGATGCAGAGAAGACGGCCTTGGACAACAAAGAAACAAGAGATATGCTTTTAGAGGCAATAAGAACTGAGCTGGTTAAATTCACAGCTTTTGCTAACTCCATGAATTAGAAAGAATTTTCCATTATTATTAATTTACCAGTTGCAATTAGATTAGCTTTTCCTTAAATTCCCAACCTCTTTATAGCTTGGAAAATAGCTATACAGAAAGAATCAAGGTTAGAAAACCTTGCCCTTTAGTGATGCGTAAGCATCTCAAGACTCATTGAAAAGTTTAGAAAAACTTTTCAGGAGTATTGGAAGTTAAATTGTCGGGGCGTAGCGCAGCCTGGCTAGCGCACCTGGTTTGGGTCCAGGGGGTCGTGTGTTCGAATCACACCGCCCCGACCATCTTAAAAGTCTGCCCATAAGGGCAAATATATGATGTTTCTAAAAGGTATAATACTGGGTTTCTCAATTGCAGCTCCAGTTGGTCCAATTGGATTGCTATGCATTAAGCGTACATTACAATTTGGTTTTCTTGCTGGGGTCTCAAGCGGCCTTGGAACAGCAGTTGCAGATGCCCTATACTCAGCAGTTGCAGCTTTCGGCCTGAAAGCCATTTCTGAATTCCTGATAGACTTTCAGATCATAATAAGAATGTTAGGTGGGTTATTCTTAATTTTACTGTCCTGGAAAATATTTTCTGCAAAAAATATGCTTAATCAAGCAAAAGCTTCTAGAAAGGGTGGGGTAAGTAATTTTATAACAACCTTCTTTCTTACCCTTACCAACCCAGCAACCATAATATCATTCACAGTAATCTTTGCTGGACTTGGACTAACCGCAAAACATGATTACCAGGATGCTACGCTATTAGTATCAGGAGTGTTTGTGGGTTCAATGCTTTGGTGGATAATACTATCCTTTTTCGCAAGTAAGATGCGTTCACAGAAAATAATTAAGAACGCCGGATTAATTAACTGTATTGCAGGATTAATATTAGGAATGTTTGGCGTATGGGCAATAGCAACTGCAATCAAACAAATAATATAAATCTTAAGGCAAATCTTCTTCTGCCCATATCTGCCAGCTTGAATATTTTTCTTCAGGCTCAGGATAAACCCTTCTTAGATCCTTCAGGCCTTCTTCAAATACATTGAAAACTGAGAGGTTGGTACTAGTTCTCCTTACAAATAATAATTTTTTATTTCTTACGACAGAAGTATTTTTTAGAAGGCGCAGGAATTGTTTTGCCATTAAATCATTCCTAGGAATATAATAAGTAACCAGCTGATTCTTGCTTCCGTATAATGCAGAAATAAAATACATGCCCCAATCAATATGGGCGATGATAAATCTATCAGCCACCTCTTTTTTAGCAAGGATGTTCAATATCGGCAACCTGTCCCATGAGGTATGGTCTTCAGGTTCTTTTGTAAATGTTACGGCAGCCAATACAACCTGAACCCCAACCAGAAATATTAGGATCAATTTAAATTGCAAAGGTTTCTTTTTCTTTAACCAATCAAGAGCTATGAGAAGAGCTGTAAATAAGAAAGTAACTAGATATATAATCTGGTGACCGCTTGTTTTCCTTAAGTCAAAACAGGAAGAAAAAAATCCAACTATAAAGGCAAGCATCAAGGCAATAAAAAGATAATAATTTTTATCCTTTTCTTTTTTTCCTTTCTGGAAATTTCTATAATAAATAATAAAGCTGTAAAAGACCGGAATCCAGAAAGCAATGCTAAGCACATACAGTTCTTTGCTGAAAGAAAATCCATAATATCTATAGGCAAAATTATAAAAATTAGGCAGGAAATCAAGTGTAACCGCCTTTATCTTTATCAGATATTGCTCAAAAAAACTTAAGTGACTTAATCTACCTGATTGCCCCAGTAATTCCTGAAAATAATATTTTCCGTATGGCGTTTCTGAAAGAAGGAGTGTTAGTGTCAGCGCCACAAACAAAAGAAAGGCTGGAAGAAGCCTTATAAAAAATAATGAAAATGGATTTTTATAAACATTACAGCATGTAAAGATGGTAATTATAAAAATGGATGGGATGTAAAAACCCATTATTGGCTTTGTTTCAAATCCAAGAAAAGTAATTATTCCTAAGCCCAAACTCATCATAAAGGCTTTGTTAGAATTCTTTTCTTCTACAATAAATTTAGCGACTAGAGGGATTAAGAAAATCAGAAGATTCTGGAAACCAACTGGCCCCGTATCATTCACGATTTGGAAAAGCATAGGAACACTTATTCCAAATATAGCAAGACTCAAAAAAACATTTGTTCTGGTTAGAAAGGCTGCAGAAAAAATTATAAATAAAAGCGTTATAGCGCCCATTATCCTTGCTGAATGATAATCGGGAAAAAGGGAATAAATCGGATAATAAAATATAGATGGGCTAAAACCTATATATTGATAAGATCTTAGAGGCAGCATTTTTCCAAAGACCTTTAAATTCATTGTATTTTTTCCACCACATGCATCACGTAATATATGAAATTCTGATTCAGGAAAATTCAGGCAGGAAATAATATGGTAATGAGCAAACTCATCCATGTTAGGAGGAACAAAAAATACAGTGGCAACTATACCTGCAATAAAAAGAAGGAGGAGCGAGGCTCTTGTATAGATATTAAAGTATTCTTTCTCTTTCTTTATTTTTTTCATATTTTTATAAGCCTATTACCCCTTAACAAGGGTGGCTGATAAATTAATAATTAAACTAATTTATAACTAAGGACTAATATTTTATTTTTATGGTGAGCTTAGGCTGCGAATCTGCCCGTTTGCCCTTGGCAAACAAACATCTATAGTTTTGTATGGGTTCACCTAATTACATTACTTTCTTTATTTTTCTGGTGAGCCCGGCGCGAATCGAACGCGCGACAACCTGATTAAAAGTCAGGTGCTCTACCGACTGAGCTACGGGCTCTCAAAAGAGAAATGACATGCGCTTCTCTAAAAGGGAAGGCACTAGAGCGGCGGAATATAAACTATTAATTTTTGATAAGCAAGTATGGTTTTGAGTGGCGCTAACATATTAATATTAATGGCTTTTTTGCACATATTACTTGAATATTTGGTCTGTAAGACAATCTTTACTAAAATAAGTTTCCATCTTATTGTTTATCGCTTAGAAGTAAATTATGGCGAAATCTGGCAAGCTTTTGACAATTAATAATCTCTCTGTTGTTTTTCGTAGCAATCAGGAAAAGGTCTCTGCCGTCAGGAATGTATCTTTGCAGATAGACAAGGGAGAAATACTAGCTCTGGTTGGAGAGTCTGGCTCAGGAAAGTCTGTAACAGCTTTATCTGTTCTTAAATTGCTGCCGTACCCTATAGCATCACATCCTACCGGAAACATAAAGTTAGATAAAATAGATTTATTAAAACTTGAGGAGCCGGGATTACAAAAGATTCGCGGCAAAAGAATCTCAATGATTTTCCAAGAACCGATGACCTCTTTGAATCCTCTTCATACAGTAAAGAAACAGCTTAGAGAAGCTATTCTCCTTCATCAGAAAATAAGCTTAAAAGAGGCAGATAATAAATCTCTAGATCTTCTAGAAATGGTAGAATTAAAAGGATTTGCAGACAGGTTGGGTTCATATCCTCATGAACTCTCTGGCGGGCAAAGACAACGTGTAATGATAGCAATAGCTCTGGCAAATGACCCAGAGCTATTAATAGCAGATGAGCCCACAACAGCTCTTGATGTAACTATCCAGGCAGAAATATTAAAATTGTTAAAGAATCTGCAAAAGAATATAGGGCTCTCAATTCTTCTGATTACTCATGATTTAACCATTGTAAGGAAGATTGCTGATAGAGTGGCCGTAATGAAATCAGGAGAGGTTGTTGAAGCTGGAAAAACAAAAACTATTTTTTCTAAGCCAGAACATCCTTATACAAAGCATCTGATTTCCTCTGAGCCAAAAGGACACCCGGTAAAAATAAATTCAAAATCCAAAATTGTTTTAAAGGCGGAGAATCTCAAAGTGCATTTTGAGAAACAGAGTGGATTTCTATTTACTAAAAAGAAAAGCCTTATCAAAGCTGTGGATAATGTCAGTTTTGAAGTAAAGGCTGGTCATACACTTGGTGTAATTGGAGAAAGCGGATCTGGCAAATCAACGCTTGCCTACGCGATTCTCAGGCTAATAAAATCTACCGGCAAGATAGTGTTTATAGGTAATGAAATCAGTAACTACGATTTCTCAAAAATGCGCGCTTTAAGAAAAAATCTGCAGATAGTTTTTCAAGATCCATATGCAAGTCTTAATCCTAGGATGACTATTAAAGAGGCAATTGCAGAAGGCATCAAAGCACATGGATTAAAAAATAAGATCCAAACAAACAAATTGATTGGTAAGGCAATCAGGGAAGTTGGATTAGATGAGAAAATGCTAGAAAGATATCCGCATGAATTTTCTGGGGGGCAAAGACAAAGGATCTGTATCGCTAGAGCGTTAGTGCTAAATCCGGATTTCATAATCCTTGATGAACCAACTTCGGCATTAGACCTTACAACCCAGTCGGAAATTATTTCTTTACTGAAGAACCTTCAGCAGCAATATAAAATTACCTTCATGTTTATAAGCCACGACCTGCGCGTCATAAAATCAATAAGCCATGATATTATAGTGATGCAGAATGGTAGGGTTGTTGAGCGCGGAAAGAGAAACGATATTTTTAATAAACCAAAAACTGATTATACAAAAAAACTCATTAATGCATCGTTTAATTAGTAGGGCACCTAAAAGTAAAATCTACTCCACCTGCATTTCGATAGTTTTACTATCCCCCTTCTTTACTTCTGCGCCTTCTTTGTCAGTATTTTCCTTAGCCTGTTTTTCCGCTTCTTCTTTTTTTCTGGCTCTTTCTTTTTTAGCTTTTTCTTCTTTTTCTTTTCTTTCTTTAGCTTTCTTATCTTTTAATTTCTTTTCTTCTTTTTGCTTCTTGGCTTTAGCTTTTTTCTCTGCTGCCTGTTGTTTTCTTGCTTCTTTTTTCCTTATTTCTTCTTCCTCACCAGGAGCCATTGGATTAATCAATGGGCTGGCCCCAAAAGCACTAGGTTTCTTTTCTTCATTTTTCCCATCATTACTTTTACCCAACTGATCTGATGATGGCTGTTTTACAGCGCCACCAACTTGCCCGGTCGGCGGAGTACCTCCTTGCTGATTATTCTGCTGCCGTTCATTTCTTTCTCTTTCTTGTACTTTCTTATAATTTTCCTCAGTAATGATTTTATATCTTTCTGCATGAGAAGGGGTTATAAGAACAAGCGCACTAAGCAGGCTAGCGACCACTAAAAGTTTTTTCATAGGCAGAACCCTCTTTAGGTTATATTTACATTCTACTTTATGATTGAATTAAGGGCAATTCAATCATTTTTACTTTGATTAGGGCACCATAACTACTGAGCCGCTAGTTTTTCTTGATTCAATGTCTCTGTGGGCATCTGAGGCCTGTTCAAGAGGGTAAACCCGGCTTACATTTATTTTTATCACATTGCTTTTTATCTGCTTGAACAGCTCGTTCGCTCCAATCTGCAATTGCTCTCTTTCAGCCATATAGGTAAATAAGGATGGCCTTGTAAAGAAAAGGGATTTCTTGCCAAGAAGAGACAGGAGATCAATCTGCGGCACAGGGCCTGATGCCTGGCCATAACTCACCATCATTCCAAGTGGGGCAAGAGATTCTATGGAATCTAGAAAAGTATCCTTTCCTACAGCATCATAAACAACGTTAACGCCCATCCCTTCAGTAATTTCCATTACTTTTTTTACAAACTTTTCTGTTTTATAATTTATTACATGATGGCACCCAAGCCCTTCCGCTATTTTAGCTTTTTCATCAGAACCTACGGTGCCTATAACTTTTGCCCCAAGGAATTTTGCCCACTGAACCATTATCTGGCCTACCCCGCCCGCCGCAGCATGAACCAATATCGTATGGCTCTTATCAACCCTGAAAGTTCTGTGTAGAAGGTAATAGGCTGTAAGCCCTTTTACCATCACCGCCGCCGCCTGGTTATCGCTTATGATATCCGGCACTCTTACCAAATATTTCTCATTTATAATCCTTCTTTCTGAATATGCTCCAGGCGGCGCGGTACAGTAAGCAACTCTATCCCCAACCCTTAGTTCTTTTACATCTTTACCAACATCTTCTATTTTTCCGCAAGCCTCAACTCCTACTATAGCGGGGTAAGATGGTAAAGGATAAAGTCCACTTCTATGATAGGTATCAACATAATTAAGCCCTATGGCCGTATGTTTTACCAAAACCTCCCCTTCACTAGGAACACCCACATCAACATCTTGATATTTAAGGTTTTCTGGAGATCCTGGTTTGTTTAAAACAACAGCTTTCGGCATAAATCCTGATAATTAACGAATATTTAATTTTTTATGGCAATAATACAAACTGATACTAAATAATATATGATAAAAACAATGAAATGTCCTGAAAAAGATTACGAAATCCTGAAGTTATTCTCAGAAGGAGAGATGGGCTGGCTTGAGGCATCAACAAAGTTAAAAGTTGATGGATATACTCAGCTTCTTGAGCTTCTTTACCTGAACAATTTGCCCGAATATTCACCAGATGATAGCCTATCTGATATCAAGGCTCTTAGGAGCCTTACAGAAAATATAATTGATGCGGTGAAAAATGGCTAAAAGAACAAATACAACATTAACATTACCCGAACCAAGAAGGCCTGGATCAGAAATAATTTTTATGCCTGACTGCTCTGCTCAATTTGCTGTGGGTAAGAAGAGTTCCAGTATATCTGGCATGTATGACCCAATAATACACTTAGCAGACCTCGTTAACTGGCCAGGAAGCAGTTTATATAATCAGCAGGATAAATTTACCAAAATATCTCTTGGGTTCACAAGATGCACTTTCTGGGAAATGACAGGTTTTGGACTGCACATGTTGTATTCTGACAAAATAAATTTTGACCATAAAAGAGGCTCTACATTCGAAACAGCGAGTAAAAACATGGATAAGGTCAGAACCTTCATTACTCCAATAGATAACCGGATTTATAAAATAGCGCAGGATATAATAGTTGCTCTTGGGAACTTTGCCTATAGGGTATCAACAGATAGCGATCTTGATCTAAAATCAGACCTTCATGCAAAGCCTTTTGCGGCCGTTCCTGATACGGATATTCTAAGCCCCCTATCTCATCTTAATAATTTACAATTATCAGGCATAGCCCAAGAACTTGGGGAAGTTCGTATTGGAAAACAAGCTCAGATATTAGAGGAGCTTGACCAGAAGAGTTTTGCCAGAGGAACTCATTCAGGCGCGCTCTCTACACTACAGATGGCAAACCTTTTAGGTGAAAACTGGAGAAATCATGCTTTTACTCTATTAAAGCTATTCAGGTATAGTCCTACCATTCAAGAAACCCTTATACAGCATCATCTTGGCACAATAAGAAGTGATGCTGGAGAAATAGGCGTGGTAAACCAGTTGCCTTTAGATGTTGCGGGATACGCAGATAATAGAGCCCAGGCAACAAAATTCTGGGCACCATTCCCGCCCCAAGAGAAAACCATTATAGTTTTTATAACAAACGATGCCAAATTCTGGAGAACAAGAGGAGAGGCAATTCAAGAACGGGGTATAGAGCATATTGATCATGGTGGTTGTGTAGTTGTGTGTGCATCAAAACGGGTGTTTGGACAATGGCTGGGTGACTTATCCAGAGCGCTCTCAACATTACCTGAAAAGAATAATTTATTTGGAAGATTGGGTGAAAAATATGAAAGGAATTATACAAGTTTTTGTTTAAAAGCAAAAGAAGTTGAAAGAATAACAGGACTTGCTGTAGACGGCGTCTCCCTTGACGTAAGAAAAGGAAGTGGGCATAGATTTAATGGCCTTGAAACAGTTGCCAACAACCTATTGGATATCGTAAGAAATACAAAGCAGGGAAAAAACAGGTAAGAATTTAGATAAACTTTATATATGCACCGTCCTGCCATCAACAGCTAAAGCCGCTTCTTTTACAGCTTCATTAAGCGTTGGGTGGGCATGGCAAGTCCTTGCGATATCTTCTGCTGAACCGCCAAACTCCATAACCGCCACTGCCTCAGCAATCAATGTTCCTGCATCTGGCCCAATGATATGAACTCCAAGAACTTTATCTGTAGCAGCGCAAGCAATTATTTTTACTAATCCTTCAGAATCAGAAATCGCTCGTGCGCGGGAGTTTGCCATGAATGGGAATTTGCCAACTTTATATTGCACGCCAGCTGCTTTTAAATCTTCTTCAGACTTTCCAACTGTTGCCACTTCCGGCCATGTGTATATTACGCCTGGAACTTTGTCATAATCAACATGTCCTGCCTGTCCTGCCATAATCTCAACTGCAGCAACACCGTCTTCTTCTGCTTTGTGTGCAAGCATTGGCCCCGCTATCACATCTCCGATTGCATAAATGCCTGGGATATTTGTCTGGAAATGATGGTCAACTTTAACGCGACCACGCTCATCAACTTCTACCTTGGCTTCTTTTAAACCAAGATTGTCTGTGTAAGGTCTCCTGCCAACTGCCACCAGAACAACATCTGCTTTCAGCTCTTCTTCTTTTCCACCTTGTGCTGGTTCTATTGTAACAGCAACACCTTTTGCAGAAGATTTTGCTGATTTCACTTTTGTACCAAGGATGAATTTGAAGCCTTGTTTTTCTAAAGTCTTCTGTAACTGCCTTGCGATTTCTGAATCCACTCCCGGGGTGATTCTATCAAGATATTCAACAACGGTAACTTCAGAACCAAGCCTTCTCCAAACGGATCCAAGCTCAAGACCAATCACACCCGCACCAATCACTATCAATTTTGCCGGCACTTCGGAAAGCTCTAATGCACCTGTTGATGAAACAATTTTCTTCTCATCAATTTCCACGCCAGGAATTTTCACAACGTCAGATCCTGTTGCAATCAGTATGTTTTTTGTCTTGAGAGATTCGGGTGTTCCGTTTGTCTGTTTTACAGCAACTTCACCTTTACCAAGAATAATTCCATGCCCTTTGAAATATGTAATTTTGTTTTTCTTAAATAAACCTTCTATACCTTTTGTCAGCCCTTCAACGATTTCATCTTTGTGCTTCATCATCGCCGGCAAGTCAAACTCAATGCCTTTAACTTTTATTCCGTGCTTTGCAAAATTATTTTTTGCACTATCAAAATGGTGTGAAGATTCAAGAAGTGCCTTTGAAGGTATACAACCAACATTAAGGCATGTTCCGCCAAGAGCGCCTCGTTTCTCTACGCAAGCAACTTTCATTCCAAGCTGTGCCGCCCTTATTGCTGCTACATAACCACCTGGACCGCCACCAATAACTACTAAATCAAAATTTTCTGCCATATCATTTTCCTAGAAAGATTCATTTATTATCTTTTATTATTTCCTTGCTTACTATCTACTTTCTACCAATCGTCCAAAGTTATTAGGTTTTATTTCATACTCTACAATCCCAGCAATAGCCTTCTTGGATCTTCGATTGCCTCTTTAACGCGAACCAAGAATGTAACAGCTTCTTTACCATCAATGATCCTGTGGTCATAAGAAAGCGCCACATACATCATTGGACGGATTTCGATTTTCCCATTTATGGCAACAGGCCTTTCCTGGGTTTTATGCATACCAAGAATGGCTGATTGCGGAGGGTTGATAATAGGTGTGGACATAAGCGAGCCATAAACCCCACCATTGGAAATAGTGAATGTACCGCCAGTCAAATCAGAAACCGCAAGCTTGCCTTCACGCGCTTTTTTACCATACTCAGTTATCGTCTTCTCAATTCCAGCTAAAGAAAGTTTGTCCGCATCCCGCACCACAGGAACAACAAGTCCCTGCTCTGTTCCAACCGCAACGCCTATATCATAGAAATTCTTATAAACAATTTCATCCCCATCAATCTCGCCGTTAACAGCCGGAATCTCTTGAAGGGCGTTGATTGCAGCTTTCACAAAGAATCCCATGAAGCCAAGTTTAATGCCATTCTTTTTTTCAAACGCTTCTTTATATTCATTACGAAGCTGAATAACTCCACTCATATCAATTTCATTGAAAGTTGTGAGTATTGCCGCTGTGTTTTGTGATTCCTTTAAGCGCTGCGCTATACGCTGGCGAAGCTTTGTCATCTTCACTCTTTCTTCACGCGGGCCTCTGGCAGCCGCGCCCCCAGACATTGCAGAAAGCGCATCTCCTTTTGTAATTCTTCCGTCTTTGCCAGAGCCGGGAACCATATTTGAAGGTGTCAGATTGTTTTCAGCAACCAATTTCCTAACCGCAGGAGATAAAGGAATCTCTGATGATTGTTTTTGTGGAGATGCCGTTGGGAATACAGCCTTAGGAGCAGGCGCTGCCGCAGCAACTGATTTATTGTTATTAGCAGCGGGCGCACTGGCAATCCCTTTTGCACCAGCGTCAATAAGCCCAAGTAAAGCACCAACAGTAACCGTTCCGCCTTGCTGAACTTTTATTTCCTTCAAAGCTCCGGCAACAGATGCGTTTACCTCTAGAGTAACTTTATCTGTTTCAAGCTCAACAAGCAGGTCATTTACATTAACCTGATCACCAGCCTTCTTGTGCCACTTAGCAACCGTTGCTTCACTTACCGACTCCCCAAGAGGAGGAACTATAATTTCACCAGCCATTTTTTACCTTCCTGAAATTTGAAATTAAAATTTTAACCATAAATATTTATCCTTCCAGCGCTTCCTTTATCAATTCTTGCTGTTCTTTTGTGTGTAGTTTCATATAGCCAGCCGCAGGAGAAGCGGCCTCTTTCCTACCTACATATCTTGGTCTTTTTGAAGTATGTTTTATATTCACCAGAACTTCTTCAATTCTATCCTGCAGGAAATACCAGGCGCCCATATTTTTTGGCTCTTCCTGGCACCAGATAACTTCAGCATTTTTATATTTTTTCAGCTCTTCACCAAGCTCTTTATCAGCAAATGGGTAGAATTGCTCCAGACGAATTATAGCAACATCATTTATTTTTTTCTGCTCTCTTGCTTCAAAAAGATCATAGTAAACTTTACCACTACATATAACCACTTTCTTTATCTTGTCAGCCGCAGAAATTTTTGCGGTCTCGCTAATCACTGGCTGGAACGAAGTTCCTTTAGCCATCTCAGAAAGTTTTGATTGTGCCAATTTATGACGAAGTAGAGATTTCGGCGACATCATAACGAGAGGCTTCCTGAAATCACGCACAATCTGACGACGGAGAATGTGGAAATAATTTGCAGGGGTTGTACAATTCGCAACCTGCATATTATCTTCTGCACAAAGTTGTAAATATCTTTCTAGCCTTGCAGAACTATGTTCCGGACCCTGGCCTTCATAACCATGTGGAAGGAGCATTACAAGCCCGCTCATCCGAAGCCACTTAACTTCAGATGAAGAAATAAACTGATCAATAATTACTTGTGCGCCATTTGAAAAATCTCCAAACTGCGCCTCCCATAAAACAAGCGCATTAGGTTCTGCAAGCGTGTAGCCATACTCAAAACCTAGAACCGCAAATTCGGAAAGATTACTGTTAATCACCTCAAATTTTGCCTGTTTTGGATAAAGGTGGTTAAGCGGAAAATAACACTCATCAGTATTCTGATCTATAAGCCCGGAGTGACGATGCGAAAATGTACCGCGCACAACATCCTGACCTGAAAGACGTACAGGAGTTCCGTCAGAAAGCAGCGTTCCAAAAGCAAGCCCTTCTGCAGTTGCCCAGTCAATGCCTTCGCCAGTATCTATCATCTTCCTTTTTACTTCCAGCATTTTGGCAACTTTGGAATGAAGGTTTACCTCCTTAGGTTGCTCAGAAATCTTCGTTCCTATTTCTTTTAATTTTTTTAGCTCAATTCCAGTTTCAAATTTCTTTGCCGGATCTCCTTTCTTTAGTCCCACCCATTTTCCTTCCAGCCAGTCCGCTTTGTTTGGCTTATAAGCATCAGCTGCTGCCTTTTCTTTCTCCAGAAAATCATCCCATTTCTTTTTGCGCAAATCAAATTCATCCCGCGAAATTACATTCTCAGCGATAAGAACTTCTGCATAAACATCGCGTGGGGTAAGATGGTTTGCGATTGATGTGTACATAACAGGCTGGGTGAAGAATGGCTCATCACCTTCATTATGGCCATGTCTGCGGTAACAGAAAATATCAATCACCACATCTTTCTTGAACTGCGCCCTGAATTCAGCTGCAATCCTGCTTGCATAAGAAACAGCCTCAGGATCATCACCATTAACGTGGAAAATCGGTGCCTGAACAATTTTTGCCACATCCGAAGGATAGCGTGACATGCGCGCATTTTTTGGGCTGGTCGTGAATCCAATCTGGTTGTTTATTATTATATGGACAGTCCCGCCGGTCGCATAACCTTTAAGGTCAGAAAGTGCTATCGTTTCAGCAACCACACCTTGCCCTGCGAAAGCTGCGTCACCATGTATGGTTATGCCAAGAACTTTTGTTCTGTCTGCATCTTTTTTCTGATCCTGTTTTGCCCGAACGCGCCCTGCAACAACCGGGTTAACAGCTTCAAGATGTGAAGGGTTGGCATTAAGTGTGAGGTGCACTTTCCGGCCTTCAATTACACGATCAGAGGAGGTGCCAAGGTGATATTTCACATCACCAGAAATTTGTAGAAAATCTGGATGCGCGAGGTTTCCCTGAAATTCTGAAAGCATTGATGAGTATGGTTTTCCCATAACAGCAGTCAAAACATTCAGGCGCCCTCTGTGCGCCATGCCAACAACTATTTCCTCAACACCAAGTTTTGCAGATGTTGTAATAATTTCTTCCATTGAAGTTACTGAAGTTTCACCACCTTCAATAGAGAATCTTTTTGTGCCAGGATATTTTTTATGAAGGAATTGTTCGAATCCTTCCACTTCAATAATTTTTTGCAAAATTTCTTTTTTATGGTCAGAGGTAATTGATGCCCTGCCAAGTCCGCCTTCGATTTTCTGCTCAAGCCAGGCGCGCTGCTCAATATCATTTATATGTGAAAATTCGTAACCAACAGTCGTGCAATATTTTTCCTGCAATATTCCAAGTATTTCCCTTAGGGTTGCTTTTTCCAAACCAAGATTACCCCCTAAAAATATAGGGCGATCATAGTCTGTTTCAAGAAATCCATACGCAGCCGGGTCAAGCTCTGGGTGCGCCTCTGGCGTTTCAAGAAGCAATGGATCAAGGGTTGCAAGAAAATGTCCGTTATTACGATATGCACGTATAAGTATAAGGGCTTTTATTGAATCGCTGCTGGCACTATCTTGCTTCTCTTCTTTTTTGCCAGAAAGTGAAACAATTTTATCTGGATCGGGAGCTCCAACAATTTTTGGTCTGTCATTTTCAACCCAGGACGCCCCATCAAAATCACCAACTATAGCGGCAAGATCATCTCCCGTTTCTTTAAAGAAATCCTGCCAGCTTTTATCCACAGAAGAAGCGTTCTTTAAATATTGCTTATATAGTTCAGCTACATAAGTTGTATTAGCGCTAGCTAAAAAGTATTCCTTTTTAAATTTCCTGCCATGATTAATCCTAAAACTTTACAGTAAAATCTCTACCCTTCAGGTAGTAAAAAGATAATTATATATTATGATTTTAAAATTATACAACAGAAAATTAATAGCGTGGTTGGATATTTCCTAATACTCGGAATTATCCTAAACCAACTCCTGCATTTCTAGACCAAACACTTAATATACCCATTAAGTGAAAAGTGTCATAAAGCCGATTTGAATCTTTTATGCTTTCTGAGTTAGAAAAAAATACACGAACCTCTCGCTGAGCTTCAACGAAAGCCGGAAGGACTCTTCTTACATCTTCTTTTGTAAGATCTTGATTTTCATTTATCCTAAATTCATCAAGATAAATACGTTCCGGAGTTTTTTCTCCTGAAAATAAAAAATCTATAAGATTAGTGTATGTACTGTCTCTGGCATTTAAATCTCTTACACCCACAAGAGCGCCAACTCCATCTGGAAAAATTATCAACCCAACTTGTTCTCCGCCCTTTGCTCCGTCAATTCTAATACGAAGCTGCTCCAGCCTCAATTCTGTGCTTCTTTCTACTCCCAATCTCTCAAAATCTTCTTCTGTAAGTGGTGTTAGAGCCATATTCTTTCCCTTTACTTCTTAAGACCTGAAGCTAGGCAGCTTCTAAATTCACGCATTTGCGCCTCATCAACAAGAATATCTCCATTTTTCTCTTTTGCTGTTATCTGAGAATAAGATAGCATAACCTTAACTGTATTTTTTAT
>ENA-OOMY01000003-OOMY01000003.1-viral-metagenome-genome-assembly--contig:-NODE-3-length-28956-cov-6.928718_pt1 | contig 28956 bp, 42 predicted proteins | sample MGYA00245307_ERZ501076 | MGnify/ENA primary metagenome ERZ501076 (study PRJEB25959, sample SAMN05341323) | viral metagenome | host: human-associated | place: USA: California | collected 2014-03-27 | study... | reverse complement strand
CCAGACTCATTGAGGAAGGCGTGAACCAACTCATGCCTGATAGTACATTTCTCCATACGCTGAATGACTTCTTCCTGAGCCTCAGCCCAATCCGGGGCGGTTCTTTTATGCTTTTTCAGGGTGCAGCCGGGGCCGGTTGCTGATACCGGGGCCGGGGGATATATCCACCGCCACCGGGCCGGGGTGAGTGGCGAAAATTCCCACAAAAATAAAAAGGCTTTATTCCTAACAAACTTCATTCAGTTACAAATCTTATTCAGTAACAAAATATTTTCAACTCTCTATTGACAACAAAATAAATTCAGTGTATAGTGTCATCAAGAGGTGATTACCATGTATATCAACAAGGCTATCCGAGATTTGATGAAAGCGAAAAATGTTTCTCTTCTGACCATGGCAAAGGCTCTTGGTAAAGAGCGTGGCAATGAAATCAGTTCCCGGCTGAGAAGCACTAACCTGTCCTTCAACAGCGCAGTCGAAATGCTGTCCGCCCTGGGTTATGAGGTGGTCATTCAGGAGAGAAAGCCCGGAGTCCGCAGAGCTGACCAAATCCTGATTGACCAGAAGGAAGACCCGAAGTATGACCTGGACGCTCTATTGGGGTCAGGCGGTGATGGTAAGTGAAATATGGCTATGGTCGGGTATCAGCCAAAGACCAAAACCTTGCTCGTCAGCTTGCCGCTTTGAAAGCCTATGCTCCTGATCTGGATGATGACCATATCTTCACTGACAAGCAAAGCGGAAAAAATTTCAACCGGGAACATTACTTAAAGCTAAAATCAATCTTGGTTCCCGGTGATGAAATTTTGGTTGAGGAATTAGACCGGTTTGGACGGAATAAAGCGGAAATAAAAGCCGAGTTGGAGTGGTTCAAGGAGCATGGTGTTATTGTCAGGGTGTTTGATGTTCCTACCACGCTGATGGACTTCCATGGACAGGATTGGATTGGCGAGATGGTCAATAACATTTTGATTGAAGTCATGGGAGCAATGGCAGAACAGGAGCGGAAGAAGATACGGAAGCGTCAGGCCGAGGGGATAGCGGCCATGCCGGTGGTTGGTGGGCGGAAGGTATCTGCGAAAACAGGAAGGGGGTTTGGTCGCCCTGCTTATGAGATTGACCCGGATGAATTTAAGACACTGGTGCAAAAGCAGAAAGAAGGACTGATTACGGTGAATGACGCTTGCCGTCAACTTGGTATCAGTAGACCCACATGGTATGAAAAGGTGAGAAAGGTTGGTTGAGTATGAAAAAGGCATTTAGTTTTGTATTGGCGTTACTTATGACAATTTCTCTGTGTGCTTGTGGTAATACTTCCACTCCGACAACGGATGATACCTCTTCCCCTGAGCAATCAAGTGAACCGGTAGAGTCTGTGGTAGATAAAGAGCCGGTTGAAGAGGAAACAGGATATACCTCTTATCAGGAGATTTTAGACGCATACACCGTCAAACTTCAAGAAGCCACTCCCGGTTTGATTGAAGAATACAATGCGGAAGCGGCTGAGAACACCGAAGGTCTTGAAGGGCTTGCCACGATCTGCAATGAAAAGGTGTCCGCTCTTGCTGAGATTTCCATGGAGGGTACACAGGAGATGGCTAACATCTATCTGCATTCCGGTGATGGTACAAGCGAGGAATATCAGGAATGGGGTGCCAAGTTGCAAGAAGTGTATTTGCAAGAGGCGGCTAAAATCCAAGAAGCCTATATGCAGTCTGCAAAGTAATTCACAGGAGGAATTGTTATGCTGGAAGAGAGATTGAATGACTGGGTTAAGAAGGTCGTAGCTGCGAAGAACGATACAAGTCGGGGTTGCACCGATACTCGGCAGATGATACTTGATGTGGATAAGATCATAGCCGAGGAATTTGACCACACTCCCGTATATTTTGAAAATCAGTAAGGCTCTTTCAACGGGAAAGAGTAACAGCCATTACGGGCTATCGGAGAAATCCGGTAGCCCTTTTTCTTTCAGGAGGTCATTATGAAAATTGATGTGCTGGGTACGAAATATAATCTGCGCCGGGTCAATTATAACCAGGACGAGTTCATGCGGAAGATGAACTATGGCGGTTACTGTGATAACAACACCAAAGAGATTGTTATTCTTAATCTCAGAAGCACCCCGGATTGGGCTGAGGCTCAGGAAGAAGTCATTCAGCGTATGGAGAAATGTACTATCAGGCATGAGTTGGTTCACGCCTTCCTCAATGAGTCTGGGTTACAGTGGAATAGCTTTGCCCCGGATAGAGCGTGGGCCAAAAACGAGGAAATGGTTGACTGGTTTGCCATCCAGTTTCCGAAGATGTATGAAGCGTTCCGGCTCGCCGGAGGGATTTGAGGTGATTTTATGGATTATCGGAAGTTGGCAGACAGTATTAAACGGCACATTGGGAATAAGCCGGAAGATCATGCCGCCTATATTGACCTGTTATCCCTTTGCCGCCAGTGGGAAGCGGAAGATTTTCAAGCGGCGCACGAGGTCAGTAAAGAGCTGCGGGTTCTCTCGGCCAAGCAGTTGCGCCGTACTTCTCCGAAAGAGGCGGAGCATTTCTATGAGGCATGGAGGAAGAGCCTCCTGTTTGACGCTCCCCATAATTTTGACGCTTTTATGACCTATATTGAGCTTGACCGGAAGCCGGAAAAGCGGTTTTATGCACCCCGGAGGCATTACCTGAAACCCATGGTACAGGGGTTCCAAGATATTCTTGATAAAAAGCTGCGTCTATTAACAATATCCATGCCGAAACGAGCGGGAAAGTCGCAAACTGGTATCAATTTTGTTAATATGCTCTCTGGCAAATTCCCTGACCGCTCCACACTGATGGAGGGAACCGGTGATGACCTTGTGAAGAGCTTCTATAATGGGTGCTTAGAATATCTGATGGTTCCGAATGAGTATCTATTCTATGATGTATTCCCGGATGCCCGTCTGGTGCAGACCGGAGCGGACACAAAGATCATCAACCTCAAATCCAAGTCCCGGTTCCCTACTATCATGTGCCGTTCCATTGATGCCCGTCAGGTAGGTTTGTCCGAGGCTACGAATGTGCTTTATCTGGATGACTGTGTGGAGGGCCGTGAAGAGGCGAAGAACCGCCAGCGGCTTGATGATAAATGGGAAGTAATTTCCGGCGATATTATGGGCCGAGCCATTGAGGGTACGCCCATGGTATTCACTGGCACCCGATACTCCATCTACGACCCTATTGGGCGTGTCCAGGAATATGCGGTACAGGAGAATTGGCCTTGGAGAGCCATTGAAATTCCGGCCCTTGATCTAATCACGGACGAGAGTAATTATGAGTATGAGCGAGAGGGCCAGAAGATTTTTACCACGGCATATTTCCGGGAGCAGAGGGAACTTCTATCCGCCGAGCAGTTTGAGAGTGAGTTCCAGCAACAGCCTTTTGAGGCCAAGGGTCTTCTTTTCAACAAGGATGAACTGAATTATTTCTTTGAGTTGCCTCCTGACCGGGAGCCGGACACCATCATTGCCGTAGGTGATACCGCTGAGAGTGGTTCGGACTCCACCTCCCTCCCGGTGGCCGTTATCTACGGCACCGAGGTTTATATTGTCGATGTGGTCTTTGATGACGCTCCCGCAGAGGTAACAAAACCGGAGTGTGCCAAATGCCTGATCTCCAACAAGGTCGCTTCTGCTACTTTTGAGGCCAACAATGCAGGTCAATATTATGCCCGTGATGTGGCAGAAATCATTCGGCAGCAAGGGTACTCCATTGGTATCAGAACGAAGCGGACGATTTCAAATAAGCAGACTCGAATTGAATTTGCCTCCGACAATATCAAGAAGAACTTCTATTTTAAGCACCCGTCCACTTACAAACGAGGCAGTCAGTATTGGAATTTCATGAAGGAGCTGACCACCTATACCCGAAGCGGCAAGGTTCCACATGATGACGCACCTGACTCCCTGGCTCTTCTGGAAAACGAAATTCGTATGTTGGCCGGAGGGAAAATCGAAATCTTCAAGCGGCCATGTTGAAAAACTAAATATCCAATGGTATTATAAAGAGTTATTCATTGACAAGCATTGGATATTATGCTATCATGAAAGATGATAAAATGGCTCTTTGATAGGAGGTGACATGAATGGGAGGCAGAGCGTTATTTGGCCGCAGGGTGATTTATACCGATGTGGCCGCAATCAACGATAATAACATCATTGATGTTCTGCAAAAGGCCCTGTTCATTCACCTCATGAACCAGGCAGATATTAGCTATCTGTACCGATACTACAAGGGAGATCAGCCGGTTCTTTACCGGAAGAAAGAAGTTCGGCCCGAAATCAATAACAAAGTTGTTGAGAACCGAGCCAATGAAATCGTATCTTTCAAGGTTGGCTATTTGATGGGTGAGCCTGTCCAGTATGTCAGTCGTGGGGATGACGAGAAAATTGCCAAGAAAATCACGCAGCTCAATGATTATGCTTTGTCTGAGGATAAGGCCGCAAAGGATAAGGAACTGGCTGATTGGTCGCACATTTGTGGAACTTCCTACCGCATGGTTCTTCCCGATGGTACGGCTGATGTGGAAGAGGACGAAGCTCCGTTTGAGATTTTCACTCTTGACCCTCGATATTCCTTTGTGGTCTATTCCACGGCCCTGGGCAATCCCGCCATGATGGGCGTTCAATATATTCTGAAAGACGATGGAGTGTTGGTCTTTAGCTGTTACACCGCCGACCACTATTATGAGGTGGAAAACACTTGGGCAATCAGGCGGAGCGAGGAACAGTATTTGGGTATTCCCATCATTGAGTACCCGGCAAACAAAGCCCGTTTGGGTGCTTTTGAAATCGTCCTCCCTCTTCTGGACGCAATCAACAATGTGGAGTCTAACCGACTGGACGGCGTAGAGCAGTTTGTTCAGGCTCTTATGCTTTTCCACAATGTCGATATTTCTTCTTCGGATTATCGTGATCTGCGGGAAGAGGGCGCAATCAAGTACAAAGATATTGACCCTCAGTTTAAGGCCGAGATTGAGTACCTGACTGCTGAACTGAACCAGACGCAAACGCAGACCCTTGTAGACAGTATGTATAATACAGTTCTCACGATTTGCGGTATGCCGAACCGAAATGGCGGTTCTTCCACCAGTGACACCGGTTCCGCCGTCATCATGCGAGATGGTTGGTCTGCGGCAGAAGCCAGAGCCAAGGACAGTGAATTGATGTTCAAGAAGTCGGAGAAGGAGTTTTTGAAAATCCTTCTTCGCATCTGCGACAACCTGAGCGATCTGAGCTTGAAGCTCTCTGCTATTGAAATTCGTTTCACTCGCCGCAATTATGAGAATATCTCGGAAAAGGCCAATGTGCTGATTACCATGCTGAACAATCCTAAAATTGCTCCGGTTCTGGCCTTTATCCATTGCGGAATGTTCTCTGACCCCCAGGTTGCTTACAAAATGAGCATGGAGTATGCGGAAGAGCAGGAGAAAAAGGCGGTGGAGCTTGCCGTCAAGCAACAGAATAATAGGGAGGGTGAAGGGGATGAACCCGGTAGTGAACCTGACAGCAAAGGCAGTTCAGGAGATCAATGAAATCCTCTCTCGTGGCAAGGGAGTAGAGATTGCTGTGAGAAACGGCAAAGTGGTGGTTTGGGAAACCGCCAGCAAAAAGAAATATGAGGCCGTCATAGAGAGATGACGGTAACAGCCACTACGGGCTATCGGTAAGAGCGGAAACGCTTTTGCCGGTAGCTCTTTTTCTTTTGGTTTTAAGGCCGCAAGGCTTTGAATGGTCAGGGAAGACCTTAATCGCAAGGGGAGAAAACCCCACCAAAAACGGAAAATAGTGCTGAGTGAACAGCCTTGTTAAACGCAGGAGGTATTTGTTATGGCAAAGATTGACACCAGTAAGATTGAGGGGTATGCGAACATGACCCCTGAGCAGAAGCTGGCCGCTCTGGAAGGGTTTGAGTACGAGGACAACTCCGCAGAGCTGGAAAAGCAGAAGAACGCTCTTTCCAAGGCCAATTCTGAGGCCGCTGAGTGGAAACGGAAGCACAATGCTCTTTTGTCCGAAGAGGAAAAGAAGAAGCAGGAAGACGCTGACAAGCTGGCTCAGATGGAACAGGAGCTTGCCGATCTCCGTAAGGGCAAGACCGTTTCCGAGTACAAAGCCAAGTTTGTAGCCCAGGGCTATGACGAGGCTCTGGCTGAGGAAACCGCTAAGGCCCTGGCTGACGGCGATAGTGCTAAGGTCTTTGCCAACCAGAGCAAGTTCCTTGAAGAGTATGCGAAGAAGGTCAAAGCTGACGCAATCAAAAAGACCCCCAAGCCCGGTGCGGGTGCCGGTTCCGGCTCTGGCACTGAGGGTGCCGTAGATTACGGCAAGAAGATTGAAGAGGCGCAGAAGAACGGTGATATTACCGCTGTTGCCTACTATACACGCCTGAAAGCCCAGGCCGAAGCCGAGGCTAAGGGTGAATAACCAGTAAAGGAGAGATTGATTTATGGCCGATACTCTGGCTACCAGTTTCGGAGTGTTGAATTACTCCGGTATGCTCTTCAATAAGGGTAATACCCGTTGCCCCCTGTCCTCCATCATCGGCGGCAGGGCCAAGACTACTAATCATGTCGAGTTCGTGACCGGTCAGGAGTACACCACTGGCGGCGGTGAGCAGCCCGCTATCAGTGAAACCGCTTCTCTGACGGCACCGCAGGCAAGTGTGATTACCCGCACTCAGAAGACCAATGTGACTCAGATTTTCATGGAGGCCGTAGGCATTTCCTATGCCAAGCAGTCCAACATGGGCACCCTGTCTGGCCTGAATGTTGCCAACCAGCAGGCTAATCCCATCAATGAGCTGGACTTCCAGGTGGCGGCGAAGATGCAGAAGGTCAACCGAGATATTGAGTTTACCTTTATTCAGGGCACCTTCAACAAGGCCACTTCTGATGCCACCATCAACAAGACCCGTGGACTGGTGGAGGCGATTACCACCAACACCAAGGCCATGTCCAGCAAGCCTCTCGGCCTGTGGGACATTGCTGACATGGTGAAGAAGATTTACGGTGCTAATGCTCCCACCGATGGCCTGTGCCTGTGGTGTGATGCTACCACGCTGTTCCAGATCAATGCTGATGCTGTTCAGAACGGCTTGACTGTGGTTCCCGCTGCCCGTGAGATCAACGGTATCGCCCTGTCCAGTGTAGTCACTCCCATCGGCGTGGTGTATCTGTACCTGGGCGAGTGTCTTCCCGCTGGTACGGCTCTGCTGCTGAACCTGAATGTGATCGCTCCCGTGTACCAGCCTGTCCCCGGAAAGGGCAACTTCTTCCTGGAGCCTCTGGCGAAGATCGGTGCCGGTGAGAAGTATCAGCTCTTCGGCCAGATTGGTCTTGACCATGGCCTGAGTGGTATCACGGCAAGTTTACCGGCATTGCTCAGAGCTTTACCGCTCCCAAGTACAGCCGGAGCGTGTTCATTGCCAATGACGAGTCCAATCCCGTGAATACCAAGGAAGTCGGAGCTGGCGGCTAATTGGAGGAAAGGTAGGTGAAAAGTCATGACCGATACTGAAAAGCTGACCATGCTGAAAGCTATGACCGGCGAGAAGGACGAGAGTGTACTTTCCACCTACCTTTCTATCGCTGGAAACAAAGTCCTGAAACGGGCTTATCCCTTCGACAATACCGTGACCGTGGTTCCAGACCGATATGCCTACAATCAAGTGGAAATCGCCGCTTATCTGGTGAACAAGCGTGGGGCTGAGGGAGAAACGGCACACAGCGAGAACGGTATTTCTCGTTCCTATGAGGACGGAGATGTTCCGCCTACGCTACTGCGTGAGATTGTCCCCTGTGCCAGCCTTATCGGGAAGGAGCCGGTGGTATGAGAGTCATGGAGCGTAACAAATCTGTTTACTGGTATCTGCTGTATGACAGAAAAGAGCCGGTAAAGGATGAAGAGGGTCATGAAACGGGCGATACCCGTGTGGTCTACAAAGAAGCCGTGAAACGGCGGGACAATGTTTCCGCCGCAACCGGTTCAGCTCAGGTGGAACAGTTTGGCAATTTCATCTCCTATGACAAGGTGATTGTCACGGACGATCTTACTTGCCCGATTGACGAAAATACCGTCCTGTTCATCGACAAATCACCTGAATATGACGATGACGGAAATCCTCTTTATGACTACATCGTGAAGCGTGTTGCAAGGAGCCTCAATTCCATCTCTTACGCTGTGAGCAAGGTGACGGTATCGTGAAGACCATCAAAATTCCTTTGTCCGTAGCCGGTATTGACAACGCCATTCGAGAGATTAACCGGTATCAAAGCTGGTTGAAAGCGAAGACAAGTGTTCTATTGGACAGATTGGCGCAAGAAGGTCTATCGGTAGCCTCCGCCAACTTCGCAAAGGCAGCGTATGACGGCACCAATGATGTGTCTGTGTCTGTGGAGCAGAAAGGGGCCGGAGTTCGAGCCGTGGTTGCTGTGGGGGCATCGGTACTCTTCATCGAGTTCGGCACCGGCGTGACTTACCCGGATAATCACCCGGAAGCCGCAGAACATGGTATGCGCCGTGGAGAATATGGGGTAGGTCACGGTAAGCAGCCGTCTTGGGGTTACTACGGAGAACCCGGTACTAATGGTGTTATTCACACTAAAAAGGACGGAAAGGAAGTAGTCATCACTCAAGGCAATCCGGCCAATATGTCCATGTATGAAACCGTAAAACACTTGGAGGGTATCTTGCCCGGACTGGCAAAGGAGGTATTTCGATGATTGATGTGGAGAGTCAAATCTACACACCGATTGCGGTAGCCCTCCGGGAAACTTTTCCTGGTATTGATGTGAGCGGCGAGTATGTGAAAGCTCCATCCGCTTTTCCTCATGTGAGCATCGTGGAACAAGACAATTACCCTACTCTGGAACACCTGAGTACCAGCGACAAAGAGCAGTTCGCAACGCTGATGTATGAGGTAAATGTCTATTCCAATAAATCGACCAGCAAGAAAAGCCAATGCCGGAACATCATGAAGGTCATTGATGATCTTATGTACCAGCGTAATTTCACCCGCATTTCCCTGTCCCCCATCCCCAACTTAGAGAACGCAAGTATCTACCGCCTTGTAGCTCGGTATCGGGCCGAAACAGACGGTACAAATCTTTACAGGAGGTAAGTTGAAATGGCGATTAGCACCTATAAGGTCTTTCTGATGAAGAAAGGCGATAGTGATGAAACCTATTCCAAGTTGTGTGACATTAAGGAGTTTCCCGACCTTGGCGGCGAACCCGAAATGTTAGAAACCACTACACTATCCGACAATATGCAGACCTATATTGCCGGTATTCAGTCCCTTGATGGCCTGTCCTTCACGGCAAACTACGACATGGCTACCTTTAAGAAGCTGAAAGAGCTGGAAGGTAAGGAAGACAGCTATGCCGTCTGGTTTGGTGGAACCGGGACTGGTAATGCTGTCACCCCTGATGGTTCCAATGGCAAGTTCGCCTTTAAGGGCCAACTGTCCGTATTCCCCGTGGGCGGCGGTGTAAACGAGGTTGTGGACATGAACATTTCCATTGCCCCGTCTACCCCCATCACTTTCTCTGATACCTAATCACAACGGCCTGACGATAAGGAGGATTTATCATGGCTAAGACGCTGACAATCAAAGACCCTGTTTCCGGCGAGAGCTATACGCTGGAATATACCCGCAAGACCGTAGAGATCATGGAGAAGCAGGGCTTCATTGCGGACGATGTTGACCGCAAGCCCATGACCATGCTCCCGGCTCTGTTTGCCGGTGCATTTATCGCTCGGCACCGCTTCGTAAAGAGAGAGGTCATTGACCGCATTTATGCCCGTCTGCCCCGGAAAGACGAGCTTCTGCCGAAGCTGGTAGAAATGTATAACGAACCCATTCTCTCTCTGATGGAAGAGCCTACTCCTGACGAGGGCGGCGAGGGAAACATGGACTGGACTGCCAACTGGTAAGCGGGTTGCAGTCCGATGAACGAGGGGGCGGTGGCGTAGTTCGCCCCGCTCCCCGTTTCGCTTACACGGAAAAGTTTTATGAAGTATTCCCCTTCTACTTGGCAATCGGTATGACTGCCGAACAATATTGGGACGGAGATTGTGAGCTTGTCAGATACTACCGCAAGGCCGCAAAAATCCGGCAAGATTTGAAAAATCAAGATGCGTGGTTGCAAGGAATGTATATCTATCAGGCGATTGGCAATCTGGCCCCCATCCTCCGAGCTTTTGCGAAAAAAGGCACTAAGGCTGTGCCTTATCCCGATCAGCCGTTTGCGCTGAACACCATGCAGAAGGAGGAAAAGAAACAGGCCAAACGGGAGAAGCAGGACGAAAAGGCGAAAGCTATTTTCAAGCATTGGCTATGTCGTTCAATAAGAAATTTCAGGAGAAAGGTGGTGGCGTAAATGGCTGATAATGTGGAAATTCAGGGTTTGGAATTTCAAATCCAAGAGAACAGTGCAGGAGCCGTAACCGGACTTGAAAATCTGAAAAAGGCCCTGAGCGGATTGAAGTCTGTGACCGGCAGCAGCGTCAAAGGGCTTGACAGCACCAGCAAGAGTATTCGGGAATTGAAGAACGCTCTCTCCGGCCTGAACAGTGGTGATATGTCCCGGAAGTTGACGCAGATTGCCTCCGGCCTGAGAGCATTGGAACAGGTCAGAGGGGTCAAGATTTCCAGTTCTATCCCCAATCAGCTTAACGCTCTCAATGCCGCCCTGAAAAATGTCAGGTGGACGGACGGGGACAAGATCAGAACCCTTGTAGATGGTCTGCGTCCTCTGTCTGAGCTTGGAAGAGCCAACATGACTTCCTTCATCAATCAGCTCGGAAAACTCCCGGCACTGATTGACGAGTTGGAAAAAGCAGATGTTGACAAGTTCACTCGCCAGATGAAGGAGCTTGCCGCCGCTATGAAGCCTTTTGCAGATGAAATGCAGAAGGTGTCCAATGGATTTTCCGCTTTTCCGTCCAGAATACAGAGGTTGATTGCCAGCACAGACCGGTACAACAATTCTGTAAACCGGGCCACTACTGGTACTAAAGCGTGGTCTAATGCTCTCACAGGCATCAAACTTTCCACGGTACTCTACGCCTCTAATCGAATTGGTGCCGCACTTGCCGGATATATGTATCAGGCTTCCGAATGGGAAGGTATCATGTACCGCTTTGGTCGAGCTTTTGGCGAAGAGGCAGAAGAAAATTACAAGTGGATTAACCGTCTAAACTCTGAGCTGAAAATCAATGTTCAACAGTTCATGCAGTATGCTTCCATCTACGGCACTATGCTGAAAGGCTTCGGTGTCGCACAGAAGGACGCTGCGGCTATGGCTATGAACTATACCGAGCTGACTTATGATATTTGGGCCGGTTACAACGACATTTACAAGAGTTTTGAAGACGCTGCCGTTGCTGTGCGCTCTGCTATTGCCGGTGAGGTTGAACCCATCCGTAGAGCTGGTTTCACCATCGTGGACTCTCAGTTGAAGATCACGGCGGCAAATTACGGTATTGCGTACAGCACTCAAAGCGCAAGCGAGGAATTGAAGTCCTATCTGCGGTATCTGACCTTGATCGACCAAGCCAAGGCACAGAATTTGATTGGCACTTATGCCCGTGAGATGACTACCGCAGAAGGTCTTATGAGAACCCTGCGTCAACAGCTCACCTCTCTATCCCAGGCTTTTGGCTCTTTCCTTCTTCCTGCTTTGGTGAAGGTTTTACCCTATGTGCAAGCCTTTGTGGAGCTGATTGGGGAAGCGATTGCGGCTCTGGCACAGCTCTTTGGCATTGACTTGAAGCCGGTGGATTTCGGAGTCAGTTCTGGTGCCTCCGCTGCCGGGGATATGGCTGATAATCTTGGTGACGCTGCGGGTGCCGCAAAGAAGCTGAAACAGTACACCGCTGGTTTTGACGAGCTGAATGTTTTTGATCCTAATCAGGGAGCCGGGGGAGCTGGTGCCGGTGTTTCCGGTGGAGGCTACGAGGGTGAGTTTGACATCGGTAAACTGTGGGACGAGAGCATTTTTGAGAACATCAATTCCCAGGTTGACGAACTGAAAGAAAACCTGAAAGGTGTTCTTTCCACTGTGACCAGTATTGCGGCGGGTATTTTGGCGTGGAAGGTCGCCAAAGATTTCTTAGCGGCCTTGAAACTTCTGAAAGAACTGAACTCCAAGAATTTTGCCTTCAAACTGGACTTCAAAGTTCTCGGCTTGTCCATGTTCCTCGCTGATTTGAAGGAATTTGAAAGGTATCTGAAAGATTTCCTGGACAACGGCCCTACCTTCCAGAATGTTGCCGGTATGATTAGTTCCTTTGCCGGTATGGTGGGGGACGCTCTGATTATGCTCGGCGGTTTGAAGGTCGGCGGTGCGCTGAAAGTTATCCAGGGTATCGGTGAGATCGTCATTGGTATCAGCGACATTGCGGAGAATGGTGTCAATGCGGAAAATGCCCTAACTGTCATCCGAGGATTGACCAATATCGCCATTGGTATCGGCGTGTTCACTGGAAATATCAAGTTGGCGGCATGGAGCGTAGCCATTCAAGGCTTCACCACCATCATCCGTGAGATTGCTACAAATTGGGACGCTATCAAGCAAGGCGATTGGAGCGGTGTGGACAAGGTAGCTCTGATTATTGGCGGTTTGGAAATCCTGGGTGGTTTGGTAGTCGCTCTTGATGTATTTTCCAAGTTGAAGGGTATCTCTAACCTGGGCAATGCCACTACCGCTATGAACACACTCTCCAATGCTACGGGAACGATTGATACTACCGTTAGTACCCAGCTCTCCCCCAAATTGAAATCTCTGGCGAAAAACCTCGGCCTTGGTGTGGTAGTCATTGCCGAAGTTGCTGCGGCGGCAATTATCTTTACCGGAGCAATAGCCATTATGGGCTTTGAATTGGAAAAGGTAGGAGAAGCATGGGAACCGGTACTTGAAAATGGGGAAACCGTAGTTTCGGGTATTGCGCTTGGAACCGCTTTATTGGCCGGTGTAGGTCTGGCGGCGTATGCCCTGGGAACTGGCGGCAAAACGATTGCTTTGAATATTGGTATCGGAACCGCCATTTTGTTAGAACTCGGCGTAGCCGCTGGCCTGTTCATCATTGAGGTATGGGCTATCGGCAAAGGGCTTGACGAGATCGGTCAAGCATGGCAACCGGTTCTTGACAACGGAGAAACGATTGCGGCTGGTATTGGTCTTGGCACCGCTCTACTGGTAGGTATCGGTGTTGTGACAGCGGCTCTCGGAGCGGCTACGGTGGCCTCTGTGGGGCTTTTACCCATTGCGGTAGGCTTGGGTACTGCTATTCTGGTCGAACTTGCTGCGGCCTTTGTACTGTTCACGGAAAGCCTTGTAGCTGTGGCTGACGAACTGAATTTCAATCTTGCACCATCCCTTCGCAGCTTAAACGGCACTCTCCCTCAGCTTACCGAGGATATGTCCGACTTCGTAGATTTCATGTCTGCCTTTGCCGGAGAAATCGGTTCCTACACCGACTCTATGGGCGGTATCACCTGGGACAGCATTGTGAGCGGCTTCCAGAAGCTCTTTGCCGGTAATCCTATCGGTGACTTTGCTGATGATGTGAACACCATCTACACGGACACTAAGAGCTTGAATGACGAACTGCGGCTTGCAAACCCGGAACTGCAAACCGCTGTAACCCTGCTGACACAGTATGCCGCTCTCATGGAGCAGCTTGGTATTCTGACGCAGGAAAACGGCACGGCAAATCTGGCAACTGGCATCTTTACCAATCTGCAAGTCTGCGGCGAGCAGCTTGTGACTGGCTTCTCCACCGGCATGACCAATAAAATGCCTCTCATTCAAGCCAATGTGGAGCAGATGAAGACCACCCTTGACACCAACTTCAATACGCTGGTAGACGGGGTTGTGCAGAAGTGGCAGACCGGTTTGGACACCATGAACACGGATTTTACTACTTTCCGCACAAATACGCTTCTCGGCTTCACGGACTTCCAAACGCAGATGACCACTGGCATGGACGATTTTACGACCACCTTCCCGAAGGGGTGGAGTTCCATGTGGAGAGGCATGACCAATACCGCTATCATTCAGTGGAACTCTACTCTGAACGCAATGGAAAGAGGCATGAACAATGCCATCAACGCACTCAACCAAGTCATTCGCTCTATCAACGCTGTTTCTTGGATTACGGGTATCAGTCTGAGCTATTTTAGCCGGATTTCCATTGACCAAATCCAGTATATGGCTGAGGGCGGTTTCGTGGATGAAGGGCAGCTCTTCATTGCGAGAGAGGCCGGAGCCGAGATGGTGGGTGCCATGGGACGGCGTACCGCTGTTGCCAACAATGACCAGATCGTTGAAGGTATTTCCGCTGGCGTGTCCGTTGCTAATGACGGCGTGATCGCCGCTATCTATGCACTCATGAATATCATTGAGGACAAGGATTTGTCTGTGTCCATCGGTGATGATGTAATTGGCCGGTCTTATGACCGGTACAACCGGAGCAGAGGTGTCCGAGTGAACAGTGGTGCCTTTGCCAACGCCTACTAAGGGGGTAAGGATATGGCAGCATTTATCAAGATCAATGGTCGTGAATATCCTTGCCCCCGCAGGGGGCTTAACCTCATGACCGCTACCATCGTGGACTCCGCCAGAAACGCAAATGCTGTGGTGGTGGGTCAGGTGGTAGGCCGTGAACAGCAAAAAATCGACAATCTGGAATGGGCTTATCTGACTGCGGAACAGTGGTCGAGCCTGTTGCAAGAATTTAGAAATTTCTATGTGATGGTCACTTACCCGGATATGGTGAACAACACATGGACTACCCGGAAGATGTACCCCGGTGACAGAACGGCAGAGCCATTCCATCTTGACCCGGAAACACAGCTTCCCATTGATTACATTAACTGCAAAGTTAATCTCATTGACTGCGGAGAGCCGTTGTAAAGGAGGGCCGATATGAAATCTGTAAGTAACGCTTACAAGTCGAGTATGCGTGGTCTCCTTCGCAACCGCTCCTATGTCCGTATTACCTTCGGAAATGTGGACACAACAGCCGCAACAGACGGTGAGTGGGTAAGCAATGGGGAGCTGCCTTTTTCTGAATTTGAAACGGTGGATTACCCTTATCAGTATGGGAGTCCCTATGCCGTTTTGGAATTAAATAGGTGGGCATTGGATGGTAAAGCTCTCATTCTTCCCGCCAGTGGAACGGTGCAGGACGGTTTTGCGTCCAGCCTCATAAGTGACGCTGAGGGAGCGTTCAGTACCCCGGCAGTCATTACCCGGCAGTTCTCTACTCCCCACACCTTCCCCGGTCTGACACTGACTTTTGATACCCGGTATCAGGAATGGCCTTTGCGGATCACCGCAAGGTTTTACCTGGGCAATCCCTGGTTGATACCCAAGTAGTACCTGTGACCGGCGTAGAGGCTGTGGTAAACACGAGAGCGGCCCAGGTAGACAAGGTGACGATCACCTTCGACATGGCTCTGCCATATCGGAGGCCCAGGCTGGAAGAGGTTCTATACGGCCTGAACAAGCAATTTGTGAACAAGGATATTATTTCCACTCAGCAAAAGCATGATGTTGACCCTCTGAGCCGCAGACTGCCAACTGAAACGATGGAGTTCACCATCATTGACTACGAACACAATTATGACCCCGATAATCCGGCTGGCATCTACGCTTATGTGGATAAGAACTCTCCCATTGAAATCCAATTCGGCTATGAGCTGCCGGACGGCTCTGTGGAGTGGATTAAATCTGACAGGTATGTGCTGAACGGCAAGCCCACTACCAAGGATAACCAAACAACCTTTACCGGAACCGGTCTGATTGGAAGTCTGACGAAAACCTTCTACAAAAGCAAACTTGGTTCTAAAAGCCTATTTGCCATGGCAGAAGAAGTTCTGTTGGACGCTGATTTGACCATGACGGAACAGGGAACACACCCATGGGAGATTGACGAGAGCTTGAAGCAGATGTTCACTACGGCGGCTCTTCCCATCGACACACACATGAATTGCTTGCAGTTAATCGCTCATGCGGCCCGTTGCCGCCTGTTTACGGACGATGACAACATCATCCATATCAAACCCTTCGGTGTGACTGTGACTGGCATTTACAGCGGCCAGTGGGCTGACAACGGCCATCTCTGGTACAGCGAGTGGGGAACGGTGGACAAGGGCAATACCAGTGAGAACACTTATGCCGTATTTGAGTTGAACCGGTGGACGCTGGACGGCGGTAATCAGGTGATTATCCCTGATGATGACCCCAATGGGAGAGGATATATCAGCGAAGCCATGACCAATGCGGAAGGGACATTTACAATGGCCCCGGTCTTTACCAAAACCTTTGATGTGTCACATGACCTTCCTGTGGTCGCTATCCGCTTTGATACGCCTATGGAAGAATATCCCACTTCTATTCAGGTGAAGTATTACAAGGACACTATTCTGCTGGACACACAGACGGTTCCGGTCAATTCAGTGGAGGTGTTTGTGTCTTCCTCCTTGGCGATTGACTGTACCAAAATTGAGGTGTCTTTTCTGAGCGGACTCCCTTATCGGAGAATGAGGGTTAGTAAGGTCTATTACCGGGAAACTGACTTCACTCTGGATTTCTCTTCTATCGCAGAGAATAGTCAGGCGATCTCCAAAATTGACGAGTTAAGAGCTGTCACCGTGGCCCGGTACTCCTACGCTGCCAGTGATAGTACCACCAATCTCTACGAGGAAACGACCACCGAAACTGAGCTTCATGTTGAGTTCTCTGGTCTTGCACAAGATATTCAGATCAATGTATCTGGCGGAACGCTGGTATCTTCCAACATTTACGCCAGAGCTGCGGATTTGGTGTTATCCTCCGGCACCAAAACCGTAACTATTACCGGACGGACTTTGCAGGAGAACTCGGTGGTCGTTTCCTACCTCGTAGCTCTCACCGGAGAGGTAGACAAGGAGGAAAATCCCTTAATCACCAATGACAGTATGTGCCTTGCTCTGGCAAACCATGTAAAGAATTATCTACAAATGCGAAACACCTATGATGCGGATTATCGTGGAAACCCGGAGATGGAGGTAGGCGACATTATTGGTCTGCAAACCCGATACACCAATGAAATGGACGCTCTGATCTTGGTGGATGAAATCTCCTTTAACGGCTCTCTGAGCGGAAAGATGAAGGTGAAAGGCTTGATATGAGTATTATCAATGAGCTTGTCTACAACCGCACACAGGCCGATGTAGACCGGGTTTATACCCTAAAGAATAAAATCCTCACGGGAGGCTTGCCGCCCTCACCGCTGAGGAAAAAGCTGAATATCTGGCCGGAATGAAAGGTGCCTATAACTACACGGACTTCAACCGGCTTGGAGAGGCAATCGCCTATCTGGTAGAGCAAATGAAAAAGCTGGACATTCATGATAGCTCCATTGTCCCGAAGGTAGATTGGGCCATGGGAGATACCCCAACACAGAGCCAGGTAAGAAATCTCCTAAGCTGTCTGACAAAATTGAGGGCAAAGCTCTCTCTGCCGGACAATACTCCGTCTGTGCCGAACTCTCTGGACAAATTGACCTATCAGACGGCAAATGACATGGAGTTTTTGCTTTGGATAATTGACCAGCGAATTACACAGACAACCGCAGCGTTCCGCTATTCCGGGACGATGTATTGTGGACAATAAGGAGGAACTTATAGCATGAAAGACACCAGCATCAAGGGCAATGGAAAGTCCAGCATTATCAAAGCCCCTTCTGATATGCCCGAAACCTTTGAAGCATGGCGGGAACAGCTTCTCGCCGGACAAGGCTACCTTGATGTGCAGTTGAATACCGATACAACCGGGGAAAACGCCGGGTGCAATGAAATCGGCACCGCTTTGAATAAAGCTAATTTGCTGAATGATACCACGAAAGCGGCCTTGGAACTGACCCAGGCAGACCCTACGGTAAATGACGCTCTGTATGCCCTAAGTCAGAAGGGTTCTCCCGCTGAGGTTCATGTGATCGCAGACAACGGAACCCAGGTCACAATGAGTAAGGGGAGTAAAGTCCTGACCGCTCAGGTGTCCAGTGGTGAAGCGGTTCTCTACCCTGCCGAATTGGGCGATTGGAGTATTAAGTACACCTTTGGCGGCTCTCAGAAAACTCGGACTTGGACTCTGGAAGTCATTGGTATCGTCTATGTCTATCCCTTCGAGATCGGAGCTACCCTGAACGATACCGATTGGGAAGATATTGAGATTTGTGGTCGCCTGGGTATGGCGGAAAAATTCTTCAAGGTGGGAGATACAAAGACTGTAAACATCGGCGGAACTAACTACGAGGTACAGATTATTGATTTTAACCATGACGATAAAGTATCTGGTGGTAAGGCTCCCATGACATTCCAGCTTGTGGACTGCCTCAATCAGACGGAACAGATGAATAGCAGTAACACCAATACCGGAGGTTGGAACGGCTCTGCCATGAGAACCAAAATGGCTACCTATAAGGGCCAACTTCCGGCAGCTCTTCGGAATGTCATCAAGACCGTCAAGAAAAAATCCGGCACTGGTGGCGGAAGTTCCAGCGGTACGCAGACCACCAATGATGACCTGTTTCTGTTGTCCGAAATTGAGATTTTTGGCACGACCTCTTACTCGGTAGCCGGTGAGGGTGCACAGTACGCTTGGTACAAGGCCGGGAACACCAGAATTAAGAAGGTCAACGGTTCTGCGGGCGTCTGGTGGGAGCGTTCGCCTCATAGCGGCTACACCGACGCTTTTTGCATTGTGAACAGTTCGGGCGACGCCGACTCTAACTACGCCTACTACTCTCGTGGCGTGTCCTTCGGCTTCTGCGTTTAATCCAATATCTGCGAAATCCCGCCCCGTAAGGGGCGGTATAGGAGGGTAATTATGTCAGTCATCAAATCTAAACGGGGAGAAAGCCCAATGCAGTTCATCGAAACCGCAAGAAAACTGGAAGCTCACACTTTTTCCGTTGTCACCAAGGCTCCTAAGCGGTACGGCCCTTATCTCCTTTACAAGCTCATGGCTCTTGCTACCACGGTTCATGACGAGGTTCGGGCGGCAAACAATATCTATCCGAGAAACCAGCATGAAGCGCAAATGCGCCGGGACTGCCTGACAAAAGCCAATATTGCCCTCCAAAATCTCAGTCCAAAGCTGACCTTACTCTATGACGCTATTCTTCAAAACCCGGAAAAATGCCCGTGGATTGACCACGCCATGCAGGAGTTCGGAGAGTACATCAAAGAGGAAGCGAAGCTGATCGCAAAAGTGAAGAAAGCTGACAGCGAGAGGTATAAAGACCTCCCGGTGTAAGTTTTCAGATATGGGTCAAGTCCTGTCATCCGTTTATTGTTCTGCGGACGTCTGGTGGGAGCGTTCGCCTAATAGCGGCAACACCAACAATTTTTGCAATGTGAACAGTTCGGGAAACGCCAACAATAACAACGCCAACAACTCTAATGGCGTGTCCTTCGGCTTCTGCAACTTCGTATGGGTCAGTCGTAGTAACCCCGTTGGGTGAAATCAGTACCCTTTGCAGAAGGAGGGCTTGTACCCTGCCGAAAGGCTAAAACTTCCGGTATATCGTTTGAAATATACCCTTTCCGGCAACGGGAACTTCCGATGTAGTCAGCCGGACGCTGCTTGCATGGTGAGCGATTGTACGGTAGCTCATTTCATGGCTGGTACTACTATGCAGTTAGAACCCGTACCCCACAATAATACTGTACGGAGGGAACCCCTTTTTATGACGAGTGAGGAACGAAGGGAAATCCGTTATCAACGCAGGAAAGCAAAGAGGGACGAGGCCCGTCTAAAGCGAAGTATGGCCTGTGGAGATTTTGATGAAGTCTTTTCGTTCCGGCATCTATATCTCTCTGCGAAAAAGTGCTGTAAAGGAGTGTACTGGAAAAGTTCTACACAAAGGTATATCAGCAATCTTATCCCAAATATCTCTGAAACCCTATTATCCCTGAGAAATGGCACCTTTATTCACCGAGGCTTCCATGAGTTCTACATCATGGAGCGTGGCAAGAAACGGCATATTCGCTCTGTTCATATCTCGGAGCGGACAGTCCAGAAATGCCTATGTGATTACTGCATTGTGCCAATCTACTCCGCCTCTTTCATCTACGACAACTCCGCCAGTTTGAAGCACCGAGGAATGGACTTTGCCTTACGGCGGATGGTCTATCACTTGGAACGGCATTTTCGCAAGCATGGTCTGGCTGGTGGTATCTTGATCTATGACTTCAAGAGCTTCTTCGATGACGCTCCCCATGAACCCTGCTGGCGGAAGCGGAAAGGCGGCTCCACGATGACCGTATTCGGGCTTTACACAACAGCTTCATTGCGGATTTTGGCCCGGTAGGGCTTGGCCTGGGCAGTCAGATCAGTCAGACAAATGCTCTGTTGTTGCCGAGTCCGCTTGACCATTATTTCAAAGAAGTCCTGGGGATTGAGGGATATGCCCGGTATATGGATGACGGCTACGCCATTCACGAAAACCTGGATTATCTAAAGGGCGAATGTATGTTGGGATTGGAAGAGGTCACTCGGCACCTTGGACTCCGGCTCAACTGGAAGAAAACCAAGGTTGTTCCTCTGGTGGACTTCTACCGATGGTTGAAGACCAAGTTCATCGTCACACCGCAGGGGAAGGTGATCTTGAAGATGAACCCGGCTTCTACCAAAATCATCCGGCGCAAACTCCGTTCTTTTTACCGAAAATGGCAGATGGGTGAAATGACCCTGGCTGATATTCGCAATTCAGTGGACAGCTATAACGGCCACATGATGCGAGGCAACAGTTATAAGGTAAAAGAGCGAACCAATCAGTATTTCAAATCTATGTTTGGGTTCTATCCGAACAAGAAAGGTTGGGAAAGAAATGTATCGAATGTTCAAAGGAGAAATTGTACTGGCAACAGTTACGAACCCTGTTTGGGTCAAAAAGCAGGATAACGGCAGCTATGGCCTGTGTAGTGAACAGGAGGCTCAGGGTGTCGTGATTGAGGGTACTGTGTACCATGTGGAGGGCAGAGGAGAACTGGACGGTACGGAAAGCATTGTAGTGACCGAAATCAGTGAGATTGCCTACCAGAAAGAGCAGGAAGCCATTATTCAGAGAAAAGCGGAGCAGGAGGAAGTAGACGCTATTGCGGCGGCGATTGAGAGGGGGCTTGCGCTGTGAATAAGAAGATGTTGGACGCTTTGACGAGTGCAATCTATGTGTCGAAGCTAAGTCTGGCCGGGGAAGCCGTGACGGAGGATGACCAGAAAATCAGAGCCGCAGGGTTGTACCCCGATTGGGAGGCTGGAAAGCATACCAAGGGTGAAATCTACAATACCCATGCTGGGGATAGCCTGGGAAACGAGTGGGAACAGACTTGGGAGTGTTATCAGGCTTACGACAATGCCACCTATCCCGGCCTCATTCCCGGCGACTCCTCCTGGTACACCTTCAACCGGCCCCTGCATGGTAAGACAAAGGAAACCGCTCGGCCCTTTGTTCCCGTTCAGGGCGCACATGATATGTACCACACTGGTGAGTACATGATCTTCACAGACGGAAAAGTGTACCGGTGCAAACAGGACACCAACTTCTCTCCCACCGATTACGCTCAGGCTTGGGAGGTAGTGGAATGACAGAGGCAATCGTTGTAGCTATTATCACGGGTGGGCTGGCTCTGCTTGGCACCATCTATTCCAGCAATAAGACCGCTCAGACCATGAACGCCAAACTGGATAGGCAGCAAGCGGTTACGGAAACGAAGCTGGAAGACCTCACCCATGAAGTCCGGGAACACAACAATTTTGCCAAGCGTATGCCCGTGGTTGAAGAGCAAATCAAGGTCATTAACCACCGCATTTCCGATCTGGAAGAGTTTCACAAGCCTGTTTGACTGAACATTTTCAGTGGTCAATAGTGAGTTTAGTGAATGATTTTAAGTTTTTGCTATAAAGTCCCCTTAGAGAGCGTCCCTATAAGAGAGTTTATGGTAAAAATCGAAAATGGGTCACTAAACTCACCAAAATAGAAAGGAGAAGCATTATGGAAACTATTATCAAGCGTCTGTCCAATCTGCTGTCCGTCAAGTCCCTTGTGACCCTTGTACTGACCGGCGTGTTCGCTTTTATGGCTTGCACCAACCAGATCAGTCAGGACTTCATGACCATTTATGCCGTCATCATTGCATTTTACTTCGGCACTCAGAGCCAGAAGACGCAGGAGCTTTTGGATAATAACAAGGGAGGCAAGTAAGCATGATGAAAGCAAGTGAGCTGGTCGGTAAGGCCATAGACATTGCGAAGAACGATAAGACGCTGTATGTCATGGGGTGTTTTGGCGCACCCCTGACTACGGCCAACAAGAAACGGTACACCACCAATCATTCCTACAACAAAGCTACGGCCCGTTTGAAGATGATTAACGCCGCTTCCGAGGACACCTTTGGGTTTGACTGCGTGTGTCTTATCAAGGGTATTCTGTGGGGCTGGTGCGGCGACAAGAGTAAGACCTACGGAGGGGCGAAGTACGCTTCCAACGGTGTACCAGACATTGGGGCCGACCAGATGATTACCAAGTGTCCTGACGCTTCTGCCACTGGTTGGGCCGACATGGAACCCGGTGAGGTGGTATGGACTACCGGCCACATCGGTATCTACATCGGTGACGGTCTGGCTGTCGAGTGTACGCCTAAGTGGAAGAACTGTGTGCAGATCACGGCGGTGGGCAACATCGGCTCCAAAGCCGGGTACAATACCCGCACCTGGAAGAAGCATGGTCACATTCCTTATGTGGAATACGATAAGGCTCCTTCCGTAAAGCCACCTGAGCCTGATACGGTTGTTCCCGCACCCGTTACCGAGGTCAAGGCCACCGGTACTGCCAAATCCTTTAACAAGGCTGTGGCTGGCTCCTACAAAGTGACAGCAAGCTCCCTGAATGTTCGTAACGCTGCTGGTACGGAGCATAAGGTTTTGACTACCATTCCGAAAGGAACTGTGGTCAAGAATTATGGTTACTATACGGTGGTCAATGGCGTAAAGTGGCTCTATGTCAAGTTCACCTACAAGCGAGTGACCTATACCGGGTTCTGTTCTGCGGCCTATTTGAAAAAGTGAGGGTGGTATCAATGAGCGGCAAGCGAGTTGCCACGAAGCCGAAAAAGAAGGTGAAGAAGCGTACTCTTTTCACAGTCTTCTCCATGTTCAATCTGTTCTGGTACACAATCGCTGTTCTGGTTGCCAATTTCCACGACCACATGATTTCATCGGAACTGACGGTGGCCTGGTTCTCTGCGTGGACGGTGGAGCTTGCCTTGCTCTTTGGTATCAAAATCAAAGACAAATCTTCTGATGAAAGTGCAGGGTAATCATGCAGACATTAAAGGATTTGACGCTGGACAAGCTGATAAATCTCTATGAGGGTGTGGTAGTCCATGACAGAAAACAGATTGTGGAATGGGATGGACACTGTGGGACACCTATCTACGAGATCAAGCAACGGACATTGGCGCAGGACAAAATGATTTTGGGTGCGCTGAAATGTGCCAAAGCGAACGGTTTCACCGGAGAATAAAGGAAGACACCCTCTACCGTTATGGTAAAGGGTGTCTTTTTGTTTGAACGAATATCTTTCCCCATACAATGTAGGGTTCGGATATGCGCTCAATGGTGGACTTTGACCCCTCAAATCCGAACCCCTTCTCGCTGGAAGGGTCTATGCGGAAAGTCTTACTCTTGCAAGAGGTCAAGTTGTATGCTGTCGTAATGCGGAAACCGTCAGGTTCGTCCCATACAGTAACGGAGTTCACCATAAGGTCAATGATAATGCGCCGGTATCTCTCGTCTTCTATACGGCCTCCCTTAAACTCGGTCAGCCAGTAGACAATCTGGCTCCGCTCAATTTTACAGACATATTTCTCTTCTTCGGCCAAAAGTCGGAGAAGATTTTTCTTTTCTTTCTCCAACTCTACAAGCCGGTTCATAAGAGCGTCAGAGGCGATACCTTTTTCAATGGCATTTGTAATATTGGTAATACCGCTCTCTGTTTCCTTCATCCGCTCTGTAAGTTCAGGAATACGGGTATTTTCTCGCAAGTCCTTTTCAGTTTGAGAGATCGCCATATCTGCCAGCTCTTGAATTGTATCATCGGTCAGTAACTCCATAGCGTCTTGCGCTACGATATACTCTATCCATTCTTTCTTCAAGGGCTTCTTTTCACAAGCGTGTTTCCGCTTCCTGGTATAACAGGTGTAGTAATTGTGGACAGCTCCGGTTCTGCTGGTTCCGCTTTCCCCATTCATAGAGCCTCCACAATGGCCGCAGAAGAGCTTTCCGGCCAAGAGGTAATCCACCTTGGCTTTGCCCCTTGCCGGGGCTTCTGCGTTCTTAGAGAGCCTACGGCTCACCGTTTCAAACAGTTCCTTGTCAATGATGGCCGGAACGCCTCCTTCCATCTCAATATCTTTGTAGGTATAGACCCCGATATATCGTTTATTACGGAACATGGACTTGAAACTATTCCGGTTAAACTCTACTCCCTTGGCTGTGCGATAGCCTTTTGCGTTAAACATACGGCAAATATCGGCCACGGTTTCCCCATTGGCATAAAGTTCAAAAGCCTCTTGGACGATATGAGCGGTAGCCGGATTGATAACCAACTTGTGATCTTCAATCTTATAGCCGAGGGGGATATGGCCTCCGATACTATGACACTTCAAGGCGGACTCCCTCATGCCTCTGGTGATCTTCTGCGGAGAGGTCGGCGGAGTAAAATTCGGCCATACCTCCAACACAGCTTCAAGGATAATGCCCTCCGGTTTCTCAGAAATGTTCTCAGTAGCAGAGATGACCTTTACGCCGTTCTTTCTGAGGCGGAATTTGAAAAGTGCGCTATCTGTTCGGTTCCGAGCAAAGCGGTCAAGTTTCCAAACAACCACATACTCCCATGGCTTTTTCTCGCTGTCCCGTATCATCTCTTGGAAGTGAACCCGTTTCTCCACATCTTTCCGGGCGGTGGTGGCCCGGTCTACATAGATAGCGGTAATACGGTAGCCATTAAGTTTGCAGAAGGTTCGGCAATCACGGAGCTGCCCTTCAATGGATTGTTCCCGTTGCCGCTCGGAGCTGAACCGAAGGTACAACGATACATCGGTGTCCCCTTCAAAAAGTGTGGAGGGGTCTTGTCTGAACTGGTCTATTTCCTCTTCGGTCAACATGGAGAGGTCAATAGGGAATTTTGTGATTTTCATAGCGTCTTTCTCCATTCAGACAGGTCGATGACCTTAGCCAACAACAGGCTCTTCCGAAGGGTCTGTTTTTTCTTTTTCTGTTCGGTCAAATTCATTCATGGCGCATTGAATAATACGCAATTTACCCTCTGCGTCACAAAAAGAAAAGTATCTGAGTAGCCGTTCTTCTAACTCTGACGCGCCGGAAATACTGACCTTTCCTAAAAGATGATCGACTGAAATATCAAGAAATTCTGCAATTTTAGTAAGCCGTTTCAGATAAGAATTACTTGATTTGTTTTTCCAGTTTGTGAACATCTGAGAACTAAAACCAAGATATTCACATAAATCCTTTTGTTCAATTTTCTTGTAATTTAGACAGGCAACAATGTTATCGAGAATAGCTTGCTCTTCGGGAGTACGATTTACCGTTTTCATTGTGCGGGCACCTCCTGAAAATAAATCAACAGAAATTGTTGATACCCTATTGACAACAACGATAATCGTTGATATACTCATATCAACAACGAAAGTTATAAAACAGGCAACAACAATCCGAGGGGTCAAATCTCTTTCTTTGAAAGAAATTCGGCTCCTATGTAAAAATGAAATCTCTAATGCTTATTGTTCTGTGACAAGTCCAGTATAGCATAAGCGATTTTAGTTGACAAGGATTATTTATAACTTTAGTTGTAAATCGAAGAAAGGAGGTCGCATGATGGTGGGAAACCCTACACCCCGTCCGTATTGGACACCCGATGTACCTGTTATCCGGCTGACGGAGCAGGAGCGCACGAGCTACCGTGAGCAGATCAGGGAACTTGTGGCTGGTGCAAGTCTGACCTTTACTTGGCTTATCCGGCAGCTCTCTGATGAAGGACTGATGACTGATAAGTACGAAATGTCCGCAACGCTCTCTGGTGTTCGCACCGGGGACAAAGCAGACGAAATCCTTCGCCGCTCCCTTGATATTCTACATCGGTATCAGATGCAGATGGGGTCATGCGGGGAGCCGTGAGTGCCTTTGTACCGGAAGTTCAAGCCCAGGCTAAAGCCGCAAGCCTGTTGTTGCTTCAAATTGTGCGGGAATATTTCACTGACCCCGTACACAGGGCCGAGTTTGAGGACTGGTACAGAAAGAAGACCGGAGAAGAGTATGTGTGGAAGAAGGTTATAGATGAATGAAACGGATATTTGGAACCCTGGCATTTCTCTCCTTTTTCTGGCTCCTTGGAACGGTTGCCGCTGTTGAGCAAGACATGATGGCTCTTGGCACCGGAACGCTTCACATGGCCTTTGCCTTATTCCTCTTCTATGTCTTTTGTAAACTGGCCGGAGCGTTTTATCCTACGCAGAAAAGGAAAAGCCGCAGACGGGAGTGCAGTCCCATCCACGGCAAGCGTAAAAGCTCAATCTGATTATACCAGACATTTTGAAAATTGAAAAGGAGATTTTCACATGGATAAGAATGTATTTTCTCAGCTTGCGGCTGAGTTTGACCGCTTGGAGCGGACGATCACCTACCAAAAGGAAGTCATTTCCACCATGCAGAAGACCCCTACTTGCCCCTGTTGCAAGGTTCCCGCAGATGGCCGGATTTACACCCTTCCCGAACTCCCGAAGATGAAGCTGGACGATTGCTCTTGGGCTGAAATCGCTATGTATGCTCAGTCTGGCATGGCTGATAAGGTGTTTGCTCAGGGCGATACCAAAAAATTCACCCTGTCTAATGGCACAGTTATAACGGCCCGTATCATCGACTTCAATCACGATACGGATAAAGAGAACAATATCCTGCCTATCACCTTTGAAACGGTGGAAACCCTCAATAACGATTTTCAGATGAACCCTGAGTACACCAACAAGGGCGGCTGGCAAAATTCCCAGCTTCGCAAGGTTCTGAACAATTCCGTCATCGAAATGCTTCCTGCTGATCTTCGGAAGGTCATCAAGCCCTGTTTGAAGAAGACGAGTTTGGGCGGAAACAGCGAGAAGTACGGCCTGACTTCTGACCCTCTGTTTGTTCTGTCCGAGCAGGAAATTTTTGGCCGAAAGATTTATTCCCACGGTGACGAGGGGCATTGGTATGGCTGGTATCGCCAGGAGAACACCGAGTACGGAAAGTGCAAGCAGAACGGTGAGCGGGATTGGCGGTGGGAGCGTTCGCCTAGTAGCGGCAACACCAACTATTTTTGCATTGTGGACAGTTCGGGTAGCGCCAACGATGGCGACGCCAACTACTCTTATGGCGTGTCCTTCGGCTTCTGCGTTTAATCCGTAATCCAAAATAATCCCGCCCCGTAAGGGGCGGGGAAAGGAGAGTCATGAACTATATTGTGAAAATTTCATGGTATAGCGGAGGCTGCGAGTTACTTGCTGATGAATTTTTCCCAACCACGATGGAGAAAACCAGGAAGCTCTTCAAGCTCTTGGTTGCTGACACTGATTGGGATGACGAAAAAGTAAGAGAGCTTTTGGATTATTTCAAGGAGCGCAAAGTCCTGGAAGTCAAAATGGCGGAAGATGCTCGAAGCATGGCTCAGGGACTTATGCGGGAGGCAGAGGTCATTAAGGCAAGATGTTCTCGCAAATCCGAAGAATACCAAGAATATATGCGGTTCCGTGATAAGGCTTTAGACTTGAGCCGAAGTTCTACTACTCACTTGAACGCCGCTCGTTATTGCGTTAAGGCATCCGCACTCCTGAGAGATATGTGGGGAGGGAATGTAGTTTGACAAACATGAACCGTAAGACTGGAACCTCTTTTGAGCGGCAGCTTTGTACCAGCCTCGCAGGGTATGGCTTTTGGGCGCACCAGATGGCGCAAAACAGCCAAGGCCAGCCATTTGATGTGATTGCCGCTAAGAATGGCCGCACCTATCCCATTGACTGCAAGGTATGTGAGAAAGATGTTTTCCGACTGGAACGAGTAGAAGAAAATCAGTATTCCGCAATGACACTCTGGCGACAGACGGGAAACGGTGAAGGATGGTTTGCTCTCAGAATGACCAACGGAGAGGTATGGTTTATATCCTTAGAAAATATGGAGAGAGCCATGCTATATTGTAAAACGCTCTACTGGTCTGAAATCAGCATTTCGGGATTACTCTGGAAGAGTGGGTGTCGAAATGCGAATGACGGTTTCTAATCAGCTCAGGATTGAAAACCCTACCGCTGACCTGTTGGAATGGTGCAAGAAAAATCTGGTGTTGGCAAATCCCGATTATACCAAAAAAGCCCGTATGAACCTGTGGCTTGGTAATACACCGCAGAAGTTGTATCTCATGCAATGGGATGGCGACACGCTGGTGCTTCCCTACGGTTGCTTCAATGATGTTCTTCGGCTGGCCCCATTCACCGATGTGTCCATGACCTTTGCTCCGCAGTCCAAGGTTGACTTCCAGTGCAACATTCCCCTTTACGATTATCAGGAAAAAGCAAAGGACGCCCTGGTAGAAAGTGGTCGTGGGATTTTGCAGAGTGCGGCTGGCTCCGGTAAAACGCAGATCGGAATTGCGCTGGCTTGCGAGATTGGAGAAAAGGCACTCTGGCTCACCCATACGAGGGACTTGCTTTTGCAGAGCAAGAGCCGAGCGGAGCAGTATATGAGTTCGGCCCTGACCGGAACAATCACAGAGGGAAGAGTCCAGATTGGTAAGGGTATCACCTTCGCAACGGTACAGACCATGTGATC
>ENA-OOMY01000002-OOMY01000002.1-viral-metagenome-genome-assembly--contig:-NODE-2-length-32092-cov-5.010981_pt1 | contig 32092 bp, 33 predicted proteins | sample MGYA00245307_ERZ501076 | MGnify/ENA primary metagenome ERZ501076 (study PRJEB25959, sample SAMN05341323) | viral metagenome | host: human-associated | place: USA: California | collected 2014-03-27 | study... | reverse complement strand
GATCGGGGCGATCTTCCAATCAACATAGATTTTTTCTATTTTGTATTTTTTAATATTGGCAATAGTCAGAATTTCAAGATCAAACAAAAATCTGTTGATAGTCATCTTTTTGAAAATATCAACTGCTACTTCGCGCTTGAATAATTTAAATCCAGCTTGTGTGTCTCGAACTCCCGGTAAAACAAAATTACCTATGACAAATCTTGAGATAGACGCAATTAGTCGCCGACCAAAGCCAGGATACTTTTCGTCTTTGGATCTTTGAGCGATGGCGATGTCTGCGCCTTCTTCGATTGCTTCGATAAACTGGTTCAATATATTTGGCAAGTAAGATAAGTCAGAGTCTGTATAAACTACGAGATCTTGAGCTGCTTTTAGGACACCTGTTTGAACAGCCTTTCCTTTGCCTTGATTTATTGGCAGTTCAATCACTTCAAGTGTACAGTTTGAAGAGGCTTGCAAACTGCTTCTAGCCATTTCTGCTGTATTGTCTGTGCAACCGTCGCAAACGAGAATAATTTCTGAGTTAGGATAGTTTTCGTTTAAATAGCTGGACCAGGCCGTGATGGTGCCACCGATTCTGCCCGATTCTTGAAAAGCAGGAATAATAACTGAAATTCTGCGATAATCGCTCATAAGTCAATTCACTTGGAAGACATGGACAAGGATCGAATTCCTCTACAGTATAAGTTGGCGGCGATACTATCGGTATTCATGCTTGTAGTGCCAATTATTATAGGCTTAAGATACCAGGAAATCATGCAAGCCAGCGACTTCTCCATGACATTTTATGTTGTGGGAAACATGATTGCGCATGGCAAGCTTCAGGACATTTATCCGCCCCTGCAAGCGACATCGCTCATTCATACTCCGTTTGATAATTATGCCCACCAATTGCAATCACCCACCAAAGACCAGAATGTCGGTGAAGTTGAAGATAAGTCGCATGGTATGCGTCGGGTCGAAGTCATTTGCACCAAATGCGATGCCCACCTTGGTCACGTTTTTGAAGATGGTCCCAAGCCAACTAACTTGAGATATTGCATTAATTCAGCGTCTTTGAAATTTGACCCCGCCAAGAAAGACTGAAATATCTGCCTTCGCTTAGAGATGCCTTTTTTCCAAAAATGTTGAACGTAAGTATTACGGGACGTTTTACTTAGGGTTGGCCCTTTTTGCTTTCAGGCACATGCAAATTGTTGTTCGATTTTGCGTAGCGCAATAATATAAAGCCGGTTATTAAGCCAGTTGCGACAGTGATATAGCTTGATTCCATCCCCATTGGAAATCCTGGCAAAAACAATCCTGGTTGATAATGACCGGTAAAAAGTGATGGCAAGAAATGAATTTGTCCTTCTTTGGCACCAAAAATTGAAGTCTCAAATAAATTCCATGACCAGTGAATTCCAATTGGAATCCAGAGAGAGCGGCGAATCAAAAATGCTGCGTTGAGCAGAAACCCAGCTTCAATTGCCAGAAATAGACATGCTAAAGGTTTGTAGTCTTCGGCAATTCCATCGAGTCTGTTTAACATATGAAAAAAACCAAACATCAAAGATGTTATGACTATGGACCATTTGGTGCCAAAGCCTTTTTCAATAGTTGAAAATATAAATCCGCGGAAAATTAGTTCTTCAGCCATTCCCACGAAAAGGAAAAATATCAGTGGAACAGCAAAATTGATATTTAGATTTATAGTTGGATCAGGAAGATAACCGCCACCAAGATAAGTGAGCGCTATGGTAACCGACATGAATACAGCTCCAATGCTGAATCCAAGCAGAATATCTAAACCCCACTTACTAGATGCGAAAACATCTGAAAGTTTTGTGCTCTTGCGTTTTATTGTCTTGTGACATTTTTACTCCTGCCTTGTTTTCGGTTTTCTCAATCTTTGATACTTGCTTTTCTTTAGCACCACAACCGCCAGCTAGCATAATGAAAGCGACTACGGGCACGACGATTTTTTCAATTTTCATCTTCTGCGCTCATCCATTTTGAATTCGCCTACTACTACATCTATCGGCACCAGTTTGCCTGCTCGCAACACAAGAAAAGTCATTCGATCTTTTGGTTTGTGACCTTTAATCAAATCTTTCACGTCTTGGGCAGTAGTCACTTCTTTGCCGTCTATCTTCTGAATAACGTCTGCCAAAGCCAGGTTACTTTGTTCGGCGGGACTATCTGGTACAACTTGAATAACAACGACGCCATGCGTATTTTTGGCCAATCCCATCGCATTAGCCAAGTCATCATTTATGTCTTGCATTCCAAGTCCAACCCAGGGGTGAAGAACTTTTTGTCCTGAAATCAACTGCTCAGATACTTCCTTAAAAACATCCACCGGAATAGCAAAACACATGTTTTGAGCAAATCGTGGATTGAAAATTAATTCGTTCATTCCCACAACTTCGCCATGAATATTGATAAGTGGACCACCAGAGTTACCCTGATTTATAGCAGCATCGGTTTGAATCAACTGAACGCGACTACCTTCGTTAACTAAATTACGATTAACGCCACTGATGATGCCCATCGTTACGGTATGGTCGATACCCATGGGACTTCCAATTGCAATCACCCAATCACCAGGGCGAAGCGTTTTACTCACACCAAGTTTGGCTACAGGTAAATCATTTGCTTCAATCTTGACCGCCGCCAAATCGGTATATGCGTCTTTACCGACCACTTTGCCTTTGAACTGACGCTTGTCATTCAAAGTAACCAGAATTTCGCTTGCATCTCCCACCACGTGATAATTAGTCAGAATATATCCATTACTTTTGACGATAATCCCTGAGCCCACGCCCTCTTGAGGCGGCATCTCAATACCCATCATTTGAAGCATGGGATGGACTTGTGCGTTTGTCCTTACATTTATATTGACCACACTTTTGGAAGCTTCTTCGGCAATATCGGCGATAGTGTTTTCAGCCATGGACAAAAAGGCGCCATTGCCGTTAGAAGAGGTAGTTCGGGTTGTAGTGCTTGTGGCGATGTTTTGAGCCGCTTTGTTGGGCATACGCTGGATTACGTCATATCCAACCAGGATTACAAGAGCACCAAGCAGGCACCCAATCATCATGGATATAAAGTCGATTTTTCCCGATTCGCGATTTCTGGACATTCAAATACTCTCCCATCGTATTATTATTTAAGTCCCTGGCAACTCTAATGTGCCCGTAACTAATGATTTATTCAGGATTTATTACAAGCGTGTTATCATTTCAGCGTCTTTGAGGCTAAAAATCGGATGATTGTTCAAAATCTTGGTCAAATTAAAACCATGGAGCTGCCCGACAGTTGCAGTCTCAGGACAATGGGCGCCCAATGTCTCCTGGAATGAGCTGGGAAGTTAATTATACTTCCACCGCCATGCCAAACACCCAGATTGTCTTCAAGGGTCGGGGCATGCCAATCGATAACGCCTCGCGTCAAATTCTTCGATATGTGTTGAAAGAAAAACACGGACAAGAATTATCGAGCGACGAAATAGTGGCACTACATACAGTGATGGGCGTTGCCACCACTGGTGATAACCAGTATACAAATCAACATGAAAAAGGAAGTATCGAAGGACCATCTTTCTTCCTCAATAAGATTTCAGTGGAGAAATTAGGACCCAAGCCAGTCTTGCGCGTTGAAGGACAATTCTCGAACGACTATTTTTATGATGGCATCGTTTATCCCGCTGGCGTTGCTGGTCAAATAGTCGAAGAACTTTATTTGCAGTCTCTCGATACAGACGATTTTATAAACTCGCGCGAAGTATTTGATGCAGCGCTAAGTAGCTTGACCTGGCGCCTATAAACTGTCATGCGTTGGCTTTATATTCCCGACGAAGACGATCCAGATTTCATTGCCAAGCAAGAAACTATTTCTCGAATTGAGAAGTGGTGGCAAGATTTTGAGTCTGTTGTTGTTCCGATGTGGAAAACGAGTTCCAATTTATCTGAGAACTTAGAAAACACTGAGTCTGAGGTTTCTGATTTTTCAGGTTGGGTGGCAGAAAACATTCATAGAATTCATCCCAACATAATGTGGGAGTTTCACAAAAATCCAAGTGGAGATGACGATTTCGTCTGCACAGTGGAAGATAGTTACACTGATGGTGCTTTGATACAAACAATGGTTGAAATGGCACCACAGCTTGATCAATGGTGTTTCCTCAGATACCGTCCTCCATGCGAGTTTGATACCATTCCAGAATTTTTGAAACACAGTGCGGGACTAAATGTTCCAAACGACATTCGCGTAAGTTGGGTAAAAAGCGAAATCAATAAAATTGATCTTTGTTACTTCTCGGGTACTTTCACCGGCGATTTGAGAATCGATCTGGTTCTCACGCTCAAACTTACATCAGCCATTCTTGGCGAAGAGATGTTCGAAAACTGGATCAATGGAGCTGAAGCTTTAAGGCCAATCTCCACTCCCATTCGCATGCTAAATAATCTAATTGGAAAATCGAGTCCAGTCACTCACAATACTAGCAATTTACTAAATCAATGCCTCAAAATCAAAAAGCAAATTGAAGACAGTCTTCCAGACAAATACGTATCAGAATTGATATTTCCTCATCATCACGATGACACTCCTGTTTGCATGTGGCACCGAACACCAAATGAAGACGCTGTTCCAGCATACATACCCAGACGGTTGATTTACTGTTTTACGATTGAATCACTATTAAAAGCAGTTCTATCAGGAATTTATTTTCACTCTCATTGCCACTCTAAATTAAATGAAATATTTTGTTTTATCGAAATAACAGATTTTGATATGGGTCAAAATGACAGTCTGGAAAGACGAGATAACATTGCCATCAGAATCGACAACGAACTTCGTCAAAAAGCTCTTGGATGCGTAATCGGTGTAGGCTCCGGCATGGATTCATGCTACGTGGATTTAGCTCTACGAAACGTCGAAAAATCGGTTCCTATTCTGCGTGAGATAGCTTCAGATATGGAATTTCCTGAATCGTCGTGGCTTCTATTTTATGACAGCAACTTGCGTGACGAATGGGTTGGTCTATACAAAACAACCAAAGCTCCTCCTGTTATCGAAGAAGAACCATTGGATTACAAGCCAAATCTAGATTAAGTCAACTTCCAGATGCGGCAGCGCTTCTATCACGCGATCTACATCTTCGGGATCGATCCAACCATTGCTCAATGTCACTCTGCGCAATTGTTGCATTTCAGAAAGCGAAATCAAATCTTTGTAGGCGACGTTGCAGCCGCTTATATTCAAATAATTTAGACGAGTCAATTGAGGCAAAATCTTGAGAGTCTTCCACGAGATTTTTGTATTAGACAAATCCAGATTGCGCAAGCCTTTTAACTCAGTCAAATGAACTGTTGTGGTGTCATCTACGTATGTATTTGCCAGGCGCAATTCATGCAGATTTTGCAATGCATTTAAGAACATCAAACCAGTGCCAGTCACTTCGGTGCTTTCAATATCGAGCACTTCAAGATTTGTGAGGCGACTTAGATTTTCAAGTCCATTGTCTGACAAAAGCGAAAAGGCAAGCCGCAGAGTGCGCATTTCTAACAATCCACGAACGTGAATAAGACCGGCGTTACCGACACTACTATTGGATAGATTGAGCCAACGCAAAGAGGTCATTAATCTCAGACAAGCTAGTCCGCGATTATGGAAGCGTGTGCAGTTTTCGAGATTGAGCGATTCGAGTCTGGTTAAGTTAGACAAGGAGGTTAGCCCCTGGTCGGTCACTTGCGTGTTAGCCAGATTGAGATTGCGTAACTGGGATAATTTACTAAGTTGAATCAAGCCTTCATCAGTCACTCTGGTGCCAGCAAGGCTCAGATTATTTAATTTCTGATTATTGCTCAGATAACCAAGGGTGGTATCAGAAATAGTCGAGCGAGAAAAATCTAGCGAACGCAATTCAGTAAATTGTCTTACATGCTCCATGCCTTCATCAGACACTCTTCCCAGCCTAAGACCGGTTAGTTTGGTCATTTTTTGTATTGGCACGAGATCTTTGTCTTCTAACTTTTGCGGGAAATCAATCACGCGCAAATCTTCAAGCGAACTCAAATAAGGCAGCGCATCATTAGTAAAGTTGCCGCTCGAAAGAGAGATGGCAACTAAGTGCTTCAGGTTCTTTAATTGTCCAAGTCCAGAGTTAGTGATACCACTTGATGCGAGATCCAGTTTTTTCAAATTCTTCAATTTGGCTATGGCTTTAACTGTCTTATTCGATAAGCCACTATTGCCATGCAAACTCAAAGCTTCAATCGAGGTGAGGGTCTTTAGACCTTTCAAGTCTTTATCTTGCAAATGCGGATTGCTCGACAAGTCACAAAAAGAAATTGAATCAAGTCCGTCTAAAACAATCGAAGGACCAGAAAATCTAAGACTGAGATCTTTCAAATTACGACAGTGCACTATCTGTAATGGCGAGTTATTTTCGCTCGACGCGCTTATAGTCAGTCTTTCCAAATTAGGCAAATTTGCCAAAAGCTTGCTGTAATCGCTTTCAATTTCTACCGTGCGAATGGTCAATTCGCGCAATTCGCTCAGATAAGAGATTGACTCAAATATAGAATCTTTGATTTGGTCGGCACCCAAGAACAAGCGCTTAAGCTTTGAAAGCCCAGATATAACCGTAAGTCCTTGCTCGGTTATATGATTAGTTCGAATTACAAGACTTTCTAGATTGGCAAAATTAGCAAGTACACCAAGCCCTTCGTCGTCAATGCGAGCGAGCACCACATATAGTTCGGTCAAATTACTTGGCTCGTTTAATTGCTCTAGAATGGCATTCGAGATTGAATCGCCTTCAAGCAGCAACTGACGCAAATGAGACAATCGACAAATGCCAGAAAGAGCTTCGGGATCTATTAGACAATGCGAAATTCTGATTTCTCGAACAGATTTATTTTCAGCTAGCGACTCAAAAATTCCGGATCCAAGCTCACATGCTGTTAATTGCAAACTGCGCAAGTGAGGCAAATTAGCAATAAAATTAAAACTCTGCGCATTTAACTGCGCCCCTGCCAGACGCAATTCTCTAAGCCCACTTAGATGCGCAAAGGCGTTCCAGTCCTCGTCTTCGATGACGGAGCCATAAAATCGATAGATTGCAAATCGTCAGGATTGAAACGACTAAAGTGCCTGAGCGCCTCAACACCGTCCACTTCGAGCCGGACAAACGCACGTCTCGATAAAGGAATTTGTCCTTGCGCTTCGCACAACTCAGTCCAAACACGCTCAGTGTGCGGGTTGACCGATGCCACCCAGATTTTACCAAGCGATGTTTCGTCGGGACAATTAATGACACGCTTTGAGCGCCAAATAATTTGGCAACGACTAAGCGCCTTTCTAAGAATCTCAGCACCAACAGGCGTGATGCGCGTTCCATCCAGATGTAACTTGCGCAGCCTGGTCAGATTTTTTAGATACTCGACGCCTTCATCGGTCACAACCGTGCCGCCTATATCTAAAGTCTGCAAATTCTCAAGATTAATCAAATAAATAAGACCGCGGTCTGTAATTGGACTTTGAGGCAAACTCAAATATTTAAGATCCTTCAATCTTTGAATATGCGAAAGCTCGAGGTCATTGACCGGTCGATGCCTGAAATCAAGAGAAACAAGACCGCAATTCTGCAAGGCAACCAAGTGCGAAACGTCAGCGAAGCTCTCGACAATTAGATGTAAACGCCCAGCGTAAGAGCGCGGAATCTCGACCGTTCCCTTGGCGTCCCCAAGCTTATTCTCCCACCACGACACCCCGTCCTGGGCGGATGTTATGAGATAGAACGAGCCAAGCGACTCGTTTTCGGGGAACCTGACAGTGAAAACGTCTGGAGACTCGTGAGCCTCTTGTGATGCTTGGGACTGGTTGTAATTGCTGGTTTCCATGATGTGTTTATGAAAGCCTTAAGAGTCATTAGTTTAAGTCATTATTGGGATAAAATTAGTATCCGTATAAAGAAAATCCACCAATCGCAATGCGAGGGAGTTCAAGCTATGCAAACGGCACCGCAAATGGAAAGCAGGACCAAACAGTTGTCTAAGCTGGGTCAGTCGATATGGCTGGACTTCATAAGCCGCAGTTTTTTAAACGAAGGCAAGCTTAAAGGGCTGGTCGAGCAAGACGGTCTGCGCGGTGTGACCTCTAACCCATCTATTTTTGAAGGCGCCATTGCCAAAGGTTCTGAATATCTAGAAGAGATGAAGTCTCTTGTTGGCGAGAAACACAACGCCATGGATATTTATGAAAGACTTGCTGTCAAAGACATTCAAGCTGCTTGCGATGCCCTGAGATTGGTATACGACGAAACTCTTGGCCGCGACGGTTATGTCAGTATGGAAGTTTCACCTTACCTGGCTCACGAAACACAAGGCACGATTGACGAAGCAAAACGTCTCTGGGCCTGGGTCGACCGTCCAAACTTGATGGTAAAAATCCCTGCTACTCACGAAGCTTGCCTGCCATTCGCGCTGTGATTGCCGAAGGCATCAACGTCAACGTCACTCTTTTGTTCGCTCAAGACATGTATAAGGAAGTCGCTTTTGCCTACATGGCAGGACTTGAAGACTATGTCAAAAACACGGCGCCTCCGCCAACGTAGGCAACATCGCAAGTGTAGCCAGCTTCTTTGTAAGTCGTATCGATGCCAATATCGATGCCAAATTGCAAAAAATGATAGACAACCCAGAAACAAGCGAAGTCGACAAAAAATTGGCTAAGAATTTGCTTGGCAAAATTGCTATCGCCAATGCCAAAATGGCTTATCAAGACTATCGCGAAATTTACACAAGCGAGCGTTGGAAAGCATTGCTCAAAGCAAGTGCCCGTCCTCAACGTCTGCTCTGGGCATCAACCAGCACCAAGAACAAAGCTTATCCCGATTGCTTGTACGTAGACGAACTTATCGGCAACGAAACAGTAAACACACTTCCCATGCCGACTCTGGAAGCTTTCCGCGATCATGGCAAACCAGTTGAAACACTTGAAAAAGATGTCGAAGGCGCAAGAGAACAACTCGAAACTCTAGAGCGTCTTGGCATTTCACTTGAAGAAATTACTGCGACATTGCTCGATGAAGGCGTCAAATCATTTGCAACTTCTTTCACGAAGTTGCTTTCTGCTGTTGAAACTCATCGCCGCTCTGCTCGCAAATTAGCGACCGTTTCAGTCAATCTACCCGAAGCCCTCAAAGCCTCGGTCGATAAATACACTGAAGAGTGGGTCAAAGAAAAGAAAGTAGAAAAGCTTTGGGCGAAAGACGCATCACTTTGGTCTGGTACAGACGAAGCGCAATGGCTTGAATGGCTCACAATAGTTCAAGAAGAATTGAATGATTCTGCCACCTACGAAAAATTGATGGCTGACAAATCGACCAAATTCGAATATGTGGTATTGCTTGGAATGGGCGGCTCAAGCCTTTGCCCAGAAGTGATGTCGCACACATTCTGCACACCTGCAAAAGAAGGCTTCCCTAAATTACTGGTGCTCGATTCGACTAATCCTCAAAGAATTGCCGACATCGACAATCAGATTGAAGTTGCAAAAACTCTCTTTGTGGTGGCAAGCAAATCAGGCAGCACGCTTGAGCCAAATGTGATGGCAGCCCACTATACAGAAAAAGTGGAAAAAGAAGTTGGGGGCGACGCTGGCAAGCACTTTATCGCAATTACAGATCCCGGCTCGTCGCTTGAAAAATTAGCTCAGGAAAAATCCTACCGCCATATTTTCTACGGCAAAAAATCCATCGGCGGACGCTACTCTGCACTCTCCAAATTCGGCATGGTTCCAGCAAGTTTAGCTGGTATAGATACCAAAGCGTTTCTTGAATCTGCTCAAGAAATGGTTGATACATGTAATATATTTACACCAGAAGCCGAAAATCCTGGACTGACACTAGGTATCATCCTTGGTGCCTGCCAGAGAGCTGGTCGCGATAAATTAACTATTGCCACAAGCAAATCTTTGAGCAGTGTTGGCAACTGGATCGAGCAATTAATTGCCGAGTCCCTTGGCAAAAGCAATGTCTCGATTATTCCAATCGTAAACGAATCACCGCTTGCTGCCTCTGCTTATCAGCAAGATAGACTCTTCGTCACAATCACTCTTGCAAGTGACAGAGAAGCATCAATCTCTGATTCTCTTGTCAAAGAATTAGTTGCCGCCGGTCAACCAGTTGTTCAAATCAAAATGAATGACAAAATGGATCTGGGTCAGGAATTCTTCAGATGGGAAATTGCAACAGCCGTTGCAGGTTCTATCATGGGTATCAACACTTTCAATCAGCCCGATGTTGAATCGGCTAAAATAGCCACTCGCGCTCTGACAAAAGCGTTTGAAGAAAAAGGTCGCTTTGAATATTACACACCTTTCTGGGGTGGTGATGCCAAACTCGACATGCTTGGTGCCTACTCTGACAAGAAGAATGAAGAAGCCATTAAATCTAAAGTAACTGGCGAACCCTCTCTGGCTGCCATCCTTCGTGCTCATTTAGACAGACTCCAAGCTGGTGATTATTTCGCCATTCTTGCCTTCCTTGAAATGAATGACCAGAATGTTCAGTCTCTAGAAATAGTGCGCAAGTCAGTTGAAGAAAAATTCAATACTTCAACAACACTTGGATTTGGTCCTAGATACTTGCACTCGACTGGTCAAGCTCACAAAGGTGGCGCCAACAACGGAGTATTCCTGGTGATTACATCCGACTACGAAAAAGACATGCCAGTGCCCGGATACAAGTCGACTTTCGGCAATATCTGCACTGCGCAAGCCTACGGTGACGCTCAAGTCTTGTGCGAAAAGGGACGTCGCGTCCTGCACTTGCACCTGACTAAAAATGTTGCTCGCGGTCTTGCAAGTCTTATTCAGGAAACGAGAAGCGCTCTTTCCTAATCGAGCTTGAATCTAGCGTAAGAGCTAACTTAACTCCGATAAGCCTGACAATTCTGTTGGGGCTTGTCTTTTTTTGACTCGATAAACTGGCAAGTGTTTTTATTAATTGCCGCGCTTTCATTGAACTTTTTTCCAAAACTGTTCGTCATAAGTACTGAGGGATGTTTTGCTTATCCATGGAGATACTTATTATGGAAAAGACCACAGCAATACTGGTTCGAAGATTTCTATTAAGCTTGAAACCTAGACAAATCTTTTTTAGAAGCGAACTTAGGAAATTTGGAAATGCCAACACAATTGATCAATGTATTTACCGCCTTATAGATTCAGAAAGAATCGTCAGGCTTATAGAAGGAGTGTATTTAAGACACCAAGCAGACGGTTGGCTTCCATCAGCAGAAGAAGTTGGTAGAGCTAAGGCTAAAGAGTTGGGTCGCATACTTACTGAAGAACCAAAAATCATTGCTTCTAAAATTGGGCTTTCAAGCCTTGAGGTAACTGAAATAGTTTTTTACACTACAGGCCGAACTTTAAACTTTAGGTATCAAGGAAAAATAATTCGGTTCCAAGAAAAATCAGCTAGAAAAATAAAAATGAACGATTCAAGGCTTGGAAAGGCAGTAAATATTCTATGGTATTTGGGCCCGGAATTTCCAGTAGAAGACTCACGATGGTTTTTAAGAAAATACTTGCATAGGGAAGAGAGACAACAACTTCGACAAGATCTTCCTGCGGTTCCTGAATGGCTTTTGACACGTTTGAAAGAATTGCTGCCTGAATATTTGCCGCTAGGTTTTCGAGCTTATGATGCTGATGCTTACGAAACGGAAGATTCCCAATACGACATTAAAGGCGATGGATACCCTTTTATCAAAACATTCGATTTCAATTAAATGCGAAAAGTTTCTAACAACAAATGTGACCTGCCTTTTTTTGAAATTGCTGACCATAAGTATTTTGGCATGTTTTACTTAGGGTTGGCCCCGAAGCAAAAAAGACACACTGAATCGTCGTTAGATTCTGGTGGCGGTTTTAGCTGGTTCAAAGCTCAGCAAAGCAGAATTAGAGGTAGAAGCAGAAACGGCAACTGGCGCCACAGAGTAAGTACTGAACTTCACGACAATACGAGTCCCGACATTTTCAGAACCAGACATGATGCGCACAGAGGCACCATGTTTATCTGCAATTTCTCGCACAATTGAAAGACCCAGCCCACTGCCAGAAGCACCATTGCCAAGCACACGATAAAAGCGCTCAAAGACACGGTCGCGCTCTTGTAAATCAATGCCGGGACCATTATCTTCAACAGCAAAAACCAAACCATCAGAGACAGAAATGCTTACAGTCACTTTGCCATTCTCAGGAGTATAAATAATGGCGTTTTCAATGAGATTGATCATCATTTCAAATAATATGTCAGCATCACCTTCAATCACTGCATCTGGTGCATAAGATTCGTAGCCCAAGTCAATATTTTTGGCAGAGGCAAGTGGTGCCATTTCACTTGTTGCGTTGCGTGCAATGTCTTCCATTTGGATAGGAGCAAAGCGAGTAATGCGACTTGGTTCTAATTGGGCAAGAGTCAAAAGTTGATTAACAAGTCTGTTAGCGCGCTCAGCGCTTGAGCCCATTAATTTGACGGCATGATGCAGTTCACCTAAATCAGATTCGCGCAAAGCCAATTGACTTTGAGTTTTGAGTCCTGCAAGCGGTGTGCGCAATTGATGAGCGGCATTAGCAATGAATCTCTTTTGGGATTCGCGGTCTTCGCGAATTTGAAAGAGCAATCTATTAATAGCTACAACAAGAGGCTTCACTTCTTTTGGAGCGCCGGCTTCGGTAAGTGGCTTCAAATCAGCTGGGCTTCGGCGCGAAACCGAGTTTTCTAGATTGCGTAAAGGGAGCAACCCGCGCTTGACACCAAACCAGATAACAAGTGCAGTTAGAGCGATGATGGCTAATTGAGGTAAGAGAATCATCAAGATAATGGTCTTGATCAAATCGTGTCTGTTTTGAGTAGTTTCAGCAACCTGGACAATTACATAGTCTGTTTTATCGGGAGAGCTTGCAATAATGCTTGCAATACGCACTTTGCTTTGCCGATTTTACCTGAGCGAACATCTGGCTCAGATGCACTCAAATCTCCAGATGGTGCAGGAATAGATTTTTCACCCGCAATAGTTTTACCAGCGGAGTCGAGAACCTGGTAATAGATTGTGTTCTTCTGATTGGATTTCAAAAATGAAAGTGCTGTTTTGGATAAATCGAGCTGAGGTTTTTTATCGACGAAATTAAGACGAGATGCAACGGCACCAGCAGAGTCTATGAGAGATTCGTCGTAAGCGTCATTGGCAAATTCGACTGCCATAATATTCACAACAACAGTATCGACGCCTAGGATAATGGTGACTGGTATCAAGAGCCAGCAAAGCAGTTGACGCCTGATAGAAGAATTAAAAGCAATCATGCTTTTTTCTCCAACTTATCCAGCATGTAACCAAGTCCGCGCATCGCTTTGATGGTGACACCATGTGGTTCGATTTTTTTGCGAGTGCGATGAACATAAACTTCTATCGCATTTGGTGTCACGTCTTTGTCCCAGCCACAAATTTGTTCGAGCAAAATTTCTTTGCTAACCAGTTTTCCCGGACGACTCATAAGGCATTCCATGACAGCTAGTTCGCGAGCAGAGAATTCAAGTTGTTCGCTATCAGCTGAGATTGTGCGACCGACTACATCGAATTTAAGTGAGGCGAAAATTATTTCATTATCGGATGAATATTTACTGCGTCTAATGAGCGCCTTCACGCGTGCTTCTAGTTCGGGCAAATCAAAGGGCTTCGGCATGTAGTCATCAGCGCCTAAATTCAAGCCCTGCACACGATCTCCAAGACCGGCACGCGCTGTCAAGAGCAAGATTGGAAGTTTGTTTCCGCGCGAACGCGCATTGCGTAAAACATCCATGCCGTCCATCTGAGGCAAGCCTAAGTCGAGGATGGCAAGGTCAAAATTGGAGTCTAAAAGTGCCGTGTCAGCGTCTACACCATTCGCCACTTTTTCCACGACAAAGCCAGACTGACTCAGCGCTTTGGAGATCCCGTCTTGCAATATTTCGTCGTCTTCGGCTAACAGAATGCGCATATACGCTCCACATTCGCGTGATATCGAAGTGCTAAAAATACGCCAAAACAGCCTAGGTTCGCAAGAGGAGCCGTGTAAGCTTGGCGTCAGTTTGGGTCGATATAGTAGATGCAAAATTAAACTGGCATCATTATGTTGAGGCGCAAAGTAAATGACCACCAATGCAACGGCAGAACCCAAATCGAGCGACGAAATCACAAAAGAGGAAGACGCACTTTTAGAAGTCGAATCCGAAGTCTGCTCATATGGTGACACCGTTCACTATGCTGAACGTCCGCAATTCTTTGACACTTGCGAAGGCAGCTATCTTTATGACAGTCACAAAAAGCCTTTTCTCGATCTTCAAATGTGGTACTCAGCCGTCAACTTAGCTACGCCAACAAGCGTGTCAACGACGCTTTGAAAAATCAAGTCGACAAACTGCCCCAACTAGCCTGCCAGTATTTGCACAAAGAAAAAGTGCAGTTAGCAGAAAAAATAGTTACATCAATCAAGCGTGGCTTCAAAGGTCAAAAGGGTCGTGTGCACTTCAACGTAGGTGGTGCCCAAGCAGTTGAAGATGCACTAAAGCTGGTGCGCAAACATACAGGCAAATCGCGCATGCTCGCTTTTGAAGGCGGTTATCACGGACGCACACTTGGTGCGTCTGCAATCACTTCATCTTACAGATACAGAGAAAATTATGGCGAATTTGGCGACCGCGCCGAGTTCGTGCCATTTCCTTATTGCTTCCGCTGCCCCTACGGCAAGACTGTCGATTCATGCGAAATGTTCTGTATTCAGCAAATAGAGCGCAAATTCGATCATGAATACACCGGCTGGTGGAATCCCAAAACAAATAAATCAGAATTTGGTGCATTCTTTGTTGAAGTGATTCAAGGAACCGGCGGTTATATTCAGGCTCCCAAAGGCTATTTCGAAGCGCTTGCCAAAATCTGCAAAGAGCGCGGCATTCTACTTATAGATGATGAAATTCAAATGGGCTTCTTTCGCACTGGAAAATTGTGGGCATTCGAACATATCAATGCCACACCAGATGCACTTGTATTTGGTAAAGCACTTACAAACGGACTCAATCCTTTGTCTGGCATCTGGGCAAAAGAAGAGTTAATCGCACCTGAAAAATTCGGTCCCGGCTCTACCCACTCAACTTTTTCTTCTAATTCGCTTGGCACAGCTACTGGTCTTGAAGTAATGAAAATCTTCGAAGAAGGCGACTATGAAAAATCAGTGACAGAAAAAGGTGCATACTTCCTTGAATTGATAAAAGAACTGCAAAAACGTCACAAGGAAATCGGCGACGTAGACGGCAAAGGTCTTGCCCTGCGCATGGAAATGTGCGAAGCCGACGGCTACACAGCCAATCGTAAACTTGCCGACCGCATGTTCCAGATTGGACTTGAAGGCAATTTACTTGTAAATGGAAAACGCATGGGTCTTGTGCTCGACATCGGCGGCTACTTCAAAAACGTAGTGACACTGGCACCGTCACTTGAAATTACACGCGAGGAAATGGACCTTGCAGCCAAACTTTTGGACATGGTACTGACAGAAAGTAAGAAGGTTGTCTAATGAAACAACAATTTGATCGAGTGCAAATATTTTGTGATTTCGACGGTACTATCACCAAAGGTGATACCGTCGATTTATTGCTCGAAAAATTGGCTCTGGAAGAGTGGAAAGAAATCGAAGCTCTTTGGGTAGCTGGAAAAATAAACGGACGTGAGTGCATGTCCAGACAGATTCCACTTATCAGAGGTGGTTGGGACGCAATTGAAAAAGTGCTTGCCACTGTCGAATTAGATAAAGGCTTTGGAGCATTTGTTGCATGGTGCCGTTTTCGTCATATACCATTTTCGATTGTTAGTGACGGTTTAGACATAGTGATAAATACTTTGCTCAAACGCGAAAATGTGCGTGTGGACAAAATCTGGTCCAACAGACTTATCGAAAACGAATTTGGCTCACTTAGAATCGAATTTCCAGAACGTGCACATCGCGTTGTCTGTCAAACCGGACGATGCAAATGTCAGGTTCTCGATATGGCTCCCAAAGGCGACTTGAAAGTTGTAATTGGAGACGGGCGCTCAGATTATTGCTGGGCTCAAAATGCCGATGTCTTGTTTGCAAAAGACAGCTTGTCGCGTCATTGCAAGAGCGAAGGCATTAACTTCCACTCTTATGAAAGCATGCTCGAAGTGCGTATGGCACTTGAAGAGTTGATACCAGTTATGGTACCAAGCCAATTCTCTACCCCACAACAAACACAAATGCCTGTGGTAGATCATTTCTACGAAGGCGCCTGGGTTACTGCATAAATCGAGCTTGAATCATGCGCATTGGAGTCTTACTTCTACACGGTCTTACCGGAATGCCTTCCGAGCTACGTCCGCTTGAGAAGTTTTTGCAAAAAAATGGAATTGAAACTGAATCACCAGTTCTTGCCGGTCACGGCGGCACGCATCTAGACTTAAACAGAGTCAAATTCAAAGAATGGGTAGATAGCGCCAGAAACTCATTAAATGAATTACTTAAAAGAGTAGACAGGGTCTTTCTTTGCGGTTTGTCGATGGGGGGAACCATTGCAGCAATGCTTGCTTTAGAAATACCCGAGCGTTGTGCAGGCTTGATATTGCTATCGCCTACGCTTGATTATGATGGCTCCAATCTTGATAATTTGACTCATCAAAAGGCGCTTAAAAGCAAAGCTTTTAGAAATATTTTGCACGCTATGACTGAGTATATACCTGGCTTTGGTGGCGCTTTCTACTGGACCGAAACACCGCCTTACGGCTTAAAAGACAAACGTCTGCAAGCGCAAATAACTAAGTCTATAGAAGCTGCAAAAATTGGTCAAAGCAATGAGTTTGGTTTGTTCAGAACTTATTTTTCTTCACTGCACCAGATGAAATTGTTGACTGACAAATTTCACCAGGTGGCATCTCAAGTTGATTGCCCGGTTCTAATTTTGCATAGTCTTGAAGACACGCTTGCAAGCATGAATAACGCCACCGAAATGTACAAATTGCTTGGCTCGCAAGACAAACGCTTAATCGCTTTTACCGGATGCGACCACGTTATGACGCTCGATTTGCAACGTCATTTCGTTCTAAAACGAGTAGGCGAATTTATCACGAGAATAACTGACCACGAAATTGTCGCACCACGAAAAGAAAACCCAATCTGGTCCTTTGAGTTATGCGACAGACTGAGCGAAGAAGGAAGCTCATTCTTCAATAATTTTATTACCGAAAATCCCGATTATTTGTCTGCCCAAAAAACACTAGTTAATTCAAAAACAGTCGAGTGCCAGGGCTCGCATCTTGAAATAAAAGAAAATAACAGAGTTAAAGCGGTCATGCCTTTATTTGCAGTAGCAGGCAGAATTTTAACCGTAGGCTATTCGCAAAAACGATGGTCCACAGACTTTAATCAATCGGTGGAAAATTTCACAGTCAAATATTTGCTTCATTCATTTTTGAATAATATCGCCAAATCAATAAATGCCAATCGCATATGTTTGATTAATGGTCAAACTCTAAACAGGAATCAAGTAACCAAACCAACACCTGCCGCTCAATTAAACTCTGTGGCTGAAAAAAAGAGATGATGCAACTGAGTCACCTCAAAGAAATAAACGCGCTCGAGCCGCCTTCACTTGCTGATTCTTTTCACAACCATCCACCTGAAAATTTCAAATCAGTCAAAATAAACTACGAAAACACCAAACTTAGTGCCTTTTTTGCTCGCTTCAATTTGCTCACTACTTTAGATGATGATCAATTATGGATTGCAGATAAATTGACAAAACTAGGCTTGTCTAATTTGACCTGCTTCAACACTCTTTTCTCCGGCACCACAGTGACTGAATACAGCGTTCTTGCTTCGTGTCGTAATTTAAAAGGAATGATTGAAGCCTATATAAACGAAGCAGTCAATCGCAAAGCTCAATTACTTATTATCAAAGACCTGCCGCTTGATTCACCACTATTGAGCGCAGAGGAAAATCAAGTATCAAAACAAATTCTAGATAATTGCACCAACGACAAAAGATTCTTAGTGCTTGATGGTCAGGCGCTAGCCTATGTTCCAATTGATTTTGAAAATATAGACCAATATCTTGCAAATCAAAGTAAATTGCGTCGCAAAGATTTGCGCAAGAAACTAAAAAAGAAATCCGAACTTGAAATAAAAGAAATGAAAACCGGGTCTTTTTTCAATGACAAAGAACTGCTTCAGTCCATGTATTTGCTCTATTTAAACGTCTTTGAACAAAGCAAATATCATTTTGACAAACTCAGTTTTGATTTTTTCAAAGATATTTTATCCACTCAAAACAATGGCATAGTCTTTCTTTACTATTGCGATCTGAAACTTATTGGTTATAACATTTGCTTTGTGCACAACAAAAACTTGATAGATAAATATGTCGGCTTTGCTTATCCTGAGGCACGCGAATACAATTTGTATTTTGTCAGTTGGTTTGTCAATCTCGAATATGCAATAAAGCATAATCTCAAAAATTATATCGCTGGCTGGACCGACCCTAAAGTAAAGGCATATCTTGGTGCTTCATTTACACTGACCAAACATGCGGTTTTTATTCGAAACTCAATTCTTCGAAAAATACTGACACCACTTAAAAAATTCTTTGAAAACGACTCTAATTGGCAAAAAGGCAGAGGCTGAAGATGTCTGCTGCAGCAACTTTAATGTGGTTCTTAACTCTTGTCTTCGACACCTTTGGTCAGTTGGCGCTCAAAGCAGCAGCTGGCGCAGACGGTGATGGTCTTGCCCACTGGAAGGCGATGGCCAAAGACAAATGGATCTATTTTGGAGTTAGCGCATACGTCATCGAGTTTTTTGTCTGGTTAGCTTTTTTGTCTATGGTGCCGCTCTCTCAGGGAGTATTAGTTGGCAGTGTAAATATCTTGACTGTAATAATTGGTGGTCGCATCTTCTTCAAAGAAGCACTTACACCCAAGCGAATAGTGGCATCAATCATGGTGGCAGCAGGCGTGGGTCTGGTTGGCTGGGCAAGCTAAAATGAGACCCTTTTATCTTATTGGTTTTCTTCTACTTGTGGCATTTGATACCGCCGCTCAAATTGGTTTTAAATTTTCGGCTACTAATACGTCTCCCGCTTCATTTACACCCGAATGGATTTTAAGTGTAATTTGCGAAAAGTGGTCATACTTGTCTCTAGCAGGCTATCTGGGCGCTTTTGTCACCTGGATGACCCTACTTAAAACTGCACCAATAGGACCCGCTTTTGCAGCGTCACACTTAGAAGTTGTGACAGTTATGATAATTTGTGTCACCTGGTTGCATGAAAAACTTACTTTACCTCAGATTATTGGAAGCCTTTTGATTGTTGGTGGCATTATTCTCTTTGCTGTTGCCGAGGCTGAAATCGAAGAACCAATTGAGATTGGAACCACGCCTGATGCCGGGACTGTTTAAGCTTAGAGAAATTCCACCCACGGCAGGAATGTCTTTGTATTTGAGCGATTTCTTTTCGACAAATACCAATCTTGAGCGTGGACTTGAAAATTATTTTGATAAAAAACTAAAATTAGACTCTTATCTTCTGGTACTGCAGCACTAATAGTTATTCTAAATGCGCTCAAGAAATTATCCCCTCAAAAAGACGAAGTGATAATTCCAGCTTTCACTTGTCCACTGGTAGCAATAGCGTGCAATCAAGCCGGGCTTAAAATCAGGCTTTGCGACTTTGAAAAAGAATCGGACCAGCTAGATATTAATTTGCTAAACGAAATTATTAACGACAAAACTTTGTGCGTTATTCCAACTCATCTTGGATTTTATCCCCAAAAAATGCAAGAAATTTTGAGCCTGGCTAAGTCCAAAAATATATTTGTAGTCGAAGATGCAGCTCAAGCACTTGGGTCCACCATTAATCAAGAAAAGACAGGACTTTTAGGCGACGTCGGCTTCTTCAGCCTGACAGCAGGCAAAGGTCTTACTATTTTTGAAGGTGGATTTATTGCTTGTGCCAATCAAGTCATTTTAGACCAATTAGACCAAAGTATTAATGAACTAGCCAGTTTTGATTTTTTTAGCGAATTTCTTTTGAGCTTGAAATTAATCGCTTACAAGTTTCTTTATAATCCATTGGCATTGAGCATCGTATATGGTGCACCACTTCGAGCCAATCTAAAAAAAGGCGATGAAATAAAAGCTTTAGACGAAGTATTTTCTTTGCAAATTCCAGTAAGAAAAGTCGGCTCATTCAGGCGCGCAGTCGGTCTTTCGGCACTCAAACGTCTAAATGAATTCACAAGCGAGAAAAAACATCACGCGCGAATTTTGATGTCGAAGCTAAAAGAACTCGAAGGTTCAGGACTCAATTTAGTTAAAGAGTCAAACGTAAGTATTGAGGGAAGTTTTGCTTATGTTTTAGTCCGGACAAAAAAAGAGCAGTTGCGCGACAAGATTTTAAATTCACTCTGGAGCCAGGGACTCGGCGTGAGCAAAGCCTTTGCCTGTGAGCTAACTGCGTACAAATATTTAGAGACTCTTGTGCCCAGAATATCGTGTCCAAATGCCGAATCATTCTCAAGACAAACTATAACTATAAGCAACAGCAAATACCTGAGCGAATCAGACATAGACGAAATAATCGCACTGATAAAGAGCCAAATAAAAGACTAAAAACTAATTTGTTGTTTGGTCATTCTGCACAGCTACTGGCTCGGCTTTTTCAGAATCAGCTTCAATAGCAGAATTTTCTGGCGCGGCAGGACTTGCAGGAGTCAGAGCATTGGCAGCTTGTGAGGCTGGACCAAGTATCGACGGTACAGCTGGTGAGCCGGTCATATGTTTGACTACGTTTTCGCAATAAGTCATCAAAATAGGATTTTTAGTGAGCTTGGCTATTTGATAACGATCAAGTGCCAGGTGAGACTTTTCCGAAATTAGTGTACTGCGACTAGCGAGTCTTTTGTCCAAATAAATTTCGCGCAGCATTTTGTCTTCTTCATCGCCGCCTGTAGCCATCGTATAAAAGAACAGTGCAATTTGAGATGCTGGTGCCACCACGGTGGGACTCATCGAAGCAATACCAAGACTAGTTTTGATTGTACGTGCAGTGGCCAAATACAATTTGCCATGCCCGTTATATTTGTGCACAGCATCCACAACATCTTTTATGACTGGGTCTGTGTCTTTGCAAATTTGCATAATCGCTTTTTGCTTTTCTTGACGCTGACTAATACTCCAAACTTTGCCATCGAATGTCGAAACGGTGGAGGGACGTTTGGCCCAGGATCTAAATTCGACTACTGTTTTGCGAGCAAGTTCTTCACCAACCAGTTCTTTCAAACTTTCATAAGCAACAGTCGCTTGCGACTTGTCTTCGTTTGCATCTGAAAAAGAACCACCAAGAGCAGCAGCCAGATCCATCGCTGTTGCCACCACGCTAATTCAACTTCATCTCTGTGCTGTTGACTGAGCCATTCTGCCGATCCTTTGCTTTTCAGTTTTTTCTTTTCTTCTAAAATGACGTCGCCCATCTCGCTGGACGGGGTCGAGCCTCGGTATCCAAAAACATAGTTGAGAGCATCGAAAGATTTGGCGATAACTTTGCGATGACCAGAATTATGAGTTTTGACTTTCTTATCGAGTGTTTCGGTACGCGGATGCTTTTCTTGAGCTGTATTGACCAACTCGTCAATAATGGTGGCGTTTTCGTCCTTCTTATCGGTGATTTCAACACCGGCTTGAAGCACAGTTCCTTCTTCAAGCTTCACATGTGGCGTCATAAGGACGTTTTGTGAAGGGAGCGAATCTGCTTTAGCCTCAGACATAGCTGCCCCAGAGGCTGGCTGGACCAGAGCTAAAAGCGCAATAAGTGCCAGGTTGCCGATTTTACTGGTTTTAGAAGAGGTTGTCATAGGACTCGCCAATAGGAGTCCTCAATTATACTCAGCAACTTGATGCCAAGTAGTACTTTGCAATTATCAATTTCTTATTGAATATTCTCTGATGCAGCAACTTGCGACTGGACACGCTCAGCCATAGCTTTTACATTCCCAAGTCGGCGTTGAAGCTTTTTGCCGGTAGCATTGTTCATCATGCTTTCTGGCGCTGGAAAACCAAGGTCGATGTGGTTGAAAGAACTAATTCGGTCTTTTTACCATTATCGATGGGATTAAGCACCCACGAGCCTTCCATCGCCTTAAACCGATCTGAGTGAAGCAGTTTATAGTCAATTCGTTTGCCTGGGACTTCGTCGTTGCTCATTTTGCAGACAGAAGTGCCAAGAATTGGAAGTAATTGGAATTTTTGCTCTAAGACGGCATGGTTATCTTTCTGAGAAAGAACTTTGCTGTAAGCCAAATCAGGGTCTTTTTTGCGTTCATCGTGCACTGTATCCCAAACAATGCTGGGTGGAGCGTCAATGACCACTTTAGCCTGGACCCAATTCTTTTTGTCTTGATCCTTTATATACGAAACTTGAGTTGTGCTAGTTTTGTCTTTCGACTTAGCTTGCACGCTTTGGGTACTCACATGCATTGCAGCAATCAAAAATGCTGTAGTAGCAAATATGGTGGCGGCTTTTTTAGAGTTTTTCTGCATTGTGAACACCTGAGTTTGGTAACTAAGATTGAGACGGTGACTAACCACCAAAGTTCCTTTTATATTAGAAATTATACGCCTATAGGTATGAATTTGGGAACCAGTCTTCTCCAGCCCATATTTTCGGCATATTGTTTATAAGGCTCTCCTAAAGCTTCAAGCAACATTTGCTCCTCATACTTTGCGCGTCTGAGCCAGAGCGGAGCAACCATGAGTACTGTGAACAATGCGCAAAATATAGAAGTGCTTGCAAGCGAAGCACCAAGCAGCGATTGAATAATTCCCGAATAAGCCGGGTGCATGACGAATGCAAGTAGACCTGTGTCTTTCACTTTATGGTCTTCCATCACTTCAGCATCGGTCGAGAACATTTCTCCAAGCGAATACCATCCGCCAATCATAAAAATAAGACCGCTGAGCAAAATTACATTTCCAATCCATGACACCACAGTGGCTGCAGTAGCCAATGCGCCTGGTGCTTGCGTTCCATCAGTTAACACAATAAAAGGAACGAGAGCTGGGATTGATTTGAAAAATCCGTTATATGCAAAGACGCTGAATGCAATTAGAAAAATAGTGAAAACAGAAACTAATTGTGGTGCGCGTTGAATGAGGAAATTCTTTTCGTACTTAGTGCCTGTTCCTCTGCGCATGAAGCCTTTAGCAAGAACCGGAACTGCAAATAATAGACCTACGCCCAATATTGCGTACATAGCCAGGGTTGACGGGGTGAACATGCTTGTAATTCCTCTCTTAATTAGTCCAGTTTTGCTTGGTCTCTAGCGCTCAAGTTGCCGATATCAGCTTTGATGCCTTTGACGTTAAAGAAGTTGTCGGCAACGCCTTGATTTGCTTTTACAGAATTCCAGGTGGCGTAAGACCAGAGCTTTCCACTGTCACTGTAATCCCACCATTCAGCAGGCAATTTTGTTTTAGCATTCACATGCACTTTTTTCCAGAGCTTGTCTTTATAAAGCTCAAGCACATATACAGATTCGCTTTTTCCTTCAAGTGTAGTAGGTGTTTTAGAAACCTTAGTAGTGACACCATCTTTGCTGAAATCTTTTAGTGCTTTTGCAAGCGATTTAAAATCGGACTGAACCATTGGATGTCCGTTTGCCGAGCGCAACATGCCAGAATCGGCGGGAAGTTCTGCCACAAAAGATTTGAGCATTCCACCCAGGTGAGCGCGAACTTTTCCATCTGGACCAAGCACTGCTACTGCACCCTTTTTATATTGACCAGTTTCTTCTAATCTAATAAGACCGGGTTTTTTGTAGGTGAATACACCTTCTTCGACAATCGGTTTAGACTTTTTATACACTTTCATCGTGTAATTAAACGAATAATCGTTGTATCTATCGGAAGCTTCAAGCATGTCTTGAATAAAAGCTTTGCCGTCGATCATTTCTTTAGAGTCTTTGTCTTCGGAGACTGGAGCATCGTTTAGCATGCTCACTTTTTTAGAGTTTGGTTTTAAATTCTGCTTTGTAATGTTCGCAGATTTACCGGAAGCGAATGCCTCGCCAGAGTTTAAGGCGCCTGCTATGAGTGTTGAGACTGAAAGTGTGATTGCGATTGTAAGCGCTTTCTTGGTCATTTTTTCACTAGCTCCCGATCTACACTCAGAGGTGATTGCCACCATTGATATATAGCGTCTACCAGTTGAATGACGCTTGCAGGTAACTTATTAGGCGGGTCAATTTTGAGCTCTTCGCTCAAACCTTTGATCCATAGCGCCTGCCTGGCATTTGGTTTGGCGTGATAGCGAGCCCATGCCAATCCGTCTATTAATTCTTGCTGGCTGAAAATACGACCATCAATCCTATTATGATCGGGATTGCTGAAATATTTATCGACGATTTGATAAGAATAACGTCCAAAAAAAGTTGCCGCTAATTCGATAGTCAAAATGGCTAAAATGCCTTCCTGAAGGTCTTTTGACTGACATTGAGACTGAAAAAGTTTCTGGAGCATAGCTGTTCTTTCATCCGGAACCCATTCATTCAACTGCGCTTCTGTAAAACCAAAAAACTGGCACTGATTGAGATTCATGGTCTGAAAGTGGTTATCTTTATCCGCCACCTGGTCAAAAAACTTGGCTGTGTAGACCATTTCCTCAGGTAAAAGCTTTCTTATCTTGACAACATTTTCCGGGACGATCGAAATCAACGGCCACGACCACTGACAAATTTCCTGGCTAACTGCAACAGTTTGCTCTGGTAAAGCCAAATACGCCAGGATTGGGCTTTTCGCGCATCCAGTTTCAAGCAGATTTAGGAGGGTGGCGAACCAGGGAGTAATCTTCATTTTCAAAGATTACTATGTGTAGCTATTTGGCTCATGGCATCACGCTAATATTGTGTCAATAATGTTAAACTCAACGACTGGACTCCCCTGACAGATGGTCGAATTCCTAACTGGTGCTCTCACTTGAAAGACAACCTAGTCGCCTCCCCGCTTCCTCAATTAAAATCTTATCCAAGAACCGGTATAGAACCGGAGTTGCATTGGATTAAGGCGTCGGACGATTATCAGGTAAATTGTCGAATCTGGCGTGGCAAGGTCGGCTCACCTGTCGTGCTTTATCTGCACGGAATTGAAGGGCACAGTCAGTGGTTTGAAAATACCGCATTTGCTCTAAACGAAAAGGGCATAACCGTTTATGCCCCCGACCGCCGGGGCTCGGGATTAAACCCGCGAGATCGTGGTCAGTTGAGCAGTTACAAGCTTTATTTAAACGACATACACTCAATGCTAAGACGCATCGAGCGCGACCACGCCGGACATCCCATTATTTTGTGGGGAAATTGCTGGGGAGCAAAGGCAGCTGTTCTAATTTGCCAGGATCCAGATCCAAATGCAAAAGGCGAAAAGAAAGAGATTCAAGAAGCCGAATCGCACCCAATATCGGGTCTTGTGTTGTCCAGTCCAGCGATTTTCAGCCAAATAGATTTCGATTTAAAAACCAAAGCCGAGATTGCTTTCAACCACTATATGGGTGACAAAATGGGTGGAGACCGCCGCTCCATGAAAAAATGGCCGTTGCCACTAAAGCCTTCGATGTTTACCGACAATGAGGCTTATCTTGAATATTTAGAACACGACGCCTTGCGAATACAGTTTGTTACATCAACCTTTTTGGTGGAAAGCCACAAGATGTCGGGCTTAGCTAAAAACGCAGCCAAAGGTCTTTCGCTTCCAATCCTAATTTTGCAAGCCGGTGCAGATCAAATAGTGGACATCAAAGCGACCCAGAATTTTCTGGCAAAAACTAAAAGCAGCGAGAAATCTATGCGACTCTTCCCTGACGCCAAACATGTTTTGGACTTCGACAATAACTGGTTCAAAGATTACGCCCACCTTGCCGGTGAATGGGTTTCGGCTCGACTACCTGTAGTGTGCTAAGAAGCAATTAAAAATGCGTATTTCTAATATCGAAGTTATGGTTGTTAATCTGCCCTTCAGGGTGTCATTCGGACACAACCTCGCATCGAGAAAATCTTCAAGCAATGTCTTAGTCAAAACCACGCTAGAATCTGATGATAAGAGAGTCTTTACCGGTTATGGCGAAAGCATACCTCGCGACTATGTAACGGGCGAAACAATACAAAGTGCACTGAAAGCAATTGAAAGCCAATTCATTCCTCAATTGAAAGACTTTCAATTTGAAACTCCACTTGCTGCTCTTGCACACTTAGAGACTTATTCTGGCGCAAACAACGCCGCCTGGTGCGCCGTTGAAATATCGATTTTAGATGCGCTGGCTAAAGCAAGCAATTTGCAACTGGCTTATTTACTATCTTTATATGATTCAGCCAAAGCAAAAAGTCCGGCAAAAGCAAGTTCAATCAAATCTACTTCTATTGAAAGTGTCATAGATTACGGTGGTGTAGTACCTTTGGTCCCAATCCAGCCATCGCGGCCTTAATCCTGTGCTATAGGCTCTACGGGTTTAAAACGGTCAAGCTCAAAATGGGTCGTGACTTCGAAAGAGGATTGTTTACTCTTAAAATGGCACGAAAACTAATGGGAAGTGAAGCCACCATCAGAACAGACGCGAATTGCGCCTGGACGGTGGAAGAAACTTTGTTTTTTGCTGAAAAAATGCGCAAATACAAAGTATCTTCAATTGAGCAACCAATAGATGCTGAAAATATTGCCGGATTACAGCGTTTGACCGCCGAGGTACCTGAGACCATCGTAGCGGACGAATCATTGTGCACTCTGGACCAGGCAAAGCTGCTCATCAGTACAAGAGCTTGCGATGCTTTCAATATTCGTTTATCCAAAGTTGGTGGAGTTCTCGCCTCCATGCAAATGGCCGACATGGCAAGACAAGCCGGTCTTGGCTGTTTGATGGGAGCACAGGTGGAGAGTCCGCTATATTGAGCGCGGCTGCAAGAGCATTTGCAGCTGTGAAAGGTCCTTTTGATAATTGCGAAGGGTCTTTCAATAAGCTGTTATTGCGCGAAGATTTGTCTAATACCAACATAGGCATCGCACCTGGTGGCATTGGTCAACTTCCTACCATTCCGGGTATTGGTGTCGAAGTCGACGAGCGCAAACTGAAAAAATACGCAAGTTCGCAATACAAGACCACAGCTACTGGCTCTCAGGCACAGTTGGCTGACACGGCGATCTCATAAGATCACAATCCAGCGGAAACGGAGCGAAAATGCACTGGGACATTTACATCGGACAAATTCTTCGCAAATTGGCGCACGTCGATGGATTTTATCGCGCCCTTAAAAACCCAGCCGAAGCGCAGCGTCAAAAGCTCAACAAAATTATAAAAGCCAACACTGAGTCTCAATTTGGTAAAGATCACCATTTTGCTCAAATTGAAAATTATAAAGACTATCAATCAAGAGTTCCTGCAAGCGACTACGAATATTTTCGTCCTTATGTAGAACGCCTGGCCAAAGGCGAGCTTAAACAATTAACCGTGGAAGAGCCTCTAATGTTCGCCACCACATCTGGCACTACAGCTAGTCCCAAATGGCTTCCGGTAACACCGCAGCATCTGAGCGACTATACTCACGCTTTTCATGTCCATAACTATTCGATAATCAACGATATTCCAAAAGCAGCGACAGGAAAGTTTCTCACCATTGCATCTAACGACGAAGAATCCCGCACGATGAGCGGCATTCCTTGCGGTGCCATTTCTGGATTACTCGCTCGCAAACAATCACCAATCATAAAAAGACATTTTGCCTTGCCCTACGAAATCTGCAAAGTGAAAGATGTGGATGCAAAATATTATTTGATGCTTCGAGCAGCGCTCATGCAGGACGTTACAGCGGTTGTCGGTTGCAATCCATCCAGTTTGTTATTGCTCGGGGATCAACTTAAAAAATATTCGCACGATCTTATCGGCGATATTGCCAATGGCACTCTGAGTAAAAAATTCGACTTGAGTGATATTCTGCCACCAGATGCGCAAGGCTGTTTCGATAAATATTTAAATCCAGATCCAAAACGTGCGCGCCACTTAGAAGGGCTTCTTGAGCGAAATGGTTCTCTTCGTCCTGAAAACATCTGGCCGAATTTGTCTGTTATATCTTGCTGGAAAGGCGGACCCATGTCTTTCTATCTCGATAAATTAAATGACCTGTACGGTCCAGTTCCAGTGCGCGACTTAGGCTATATGGCTTCGGAGGGGCGTGGCACAATTCCAATTCATAATGAAGGGTCAAGCGGCATTCTAGCTGTAACTTCGCACTTTTTTGAATTTGTGGAAGAAGACGAAATTGAAAAAGAGAATCCCACATATCTCACAGTAGAAGATTTGAAATTAAACGGACGCTACTACATCTTTTTCACTACATCGGCAGGCATATACAGATATAACATCAATGACTTGATGGAAGTAACAGGATTTGTGGCTAATACCCCTCTCATTAGATTTGTACGCAAAGGACTTGGAGTAAGCTCCATTACAGGTGAAAAACTAACCGAAGAACAAGTGCTTGTTGCCCTCAATCAATCGGTACAACTGGCACGCTTAGAAGGTCTTGTACATTTCACTGTTGAGGTAAAATTGTCTTCGCCACCACATTATGTATGTTATGTCGAAATGGCAGAAAACAATCTAATTGGTCGCGAAAAACATCATGAGTTCGAACGTATTTTCGACCAGTGCTTGATAGCTCAAAATCCTGAATACAAAGATAAGCGTTTAGGCTTAAGATTAGACCGCCCCAGACTTGAACTGTTGAAGCCGGGCACTTATACTCGTTTGCGCCAGCAAAGAGTAAAAGAGGGCGCACCTGAAGCCCAGGTGAAAATTCCTCTTCTTTCGGCACCTCAATCGTTCTCTCAAAGACTGGAGCTGTTGCAAAGATAAATGAGCGCAAAACCCATAGTAGCTATAACAGGCGCAAGCGGGCTCGTGGGAGCAAATTTGAGCCGATATCTAATCGAACGTGGCTATGTGGTGAAAGCACTGGTGCGTGACATCAGCCGAGCACCTGAAGGTAGCGAGCCTTTCAAAGCCGATTTGACTGACAAAGAAGCAATGAAAAACTGTTTTAGCAAAGCAGATATCGTCGTTCATGCAGCCGGCATGGTTGACCCTCACGGTGAGCGCCAGGTCATTTTTGATATTAATTTAAATGGCACAAAAGCGGCACTGGAAGCTGCAAACGAAGCCTCGGTCAAACAATTTATTTATATCAGCAGTCTGTCTGTAATAACAGGCAAAGACGATCAGTATGATGTAGACGAAAATGCTCCTCTTGTTTTGAGTGGTGAGTCATATGCAGACTCGAAAGTAGAAGCTGAAAAGTACTTATGCTCGATAAAAACAGGAGAAACTAAAATAACTTGTTTGCGACCCGGATTTATTTACGGTCCTGGAGAAAGAGCCTGGATGCCGCGTTTAATCACCGCCTTATCTAATAACCAGGTTATGTTGATTGATGGTGGCATGAAAGAAACCAATGTTATTTATGTGGACAATTTGAGCAAAGCAATCGAATCTTCTTTCTTGAATGAAAAAACATATGGTCAAGTTTATAATCTGACAGATGGTCAAAAAGTGACTAAGAAAGAGCTTTTCGACACTATTGCGGATGGCATGAATTTGCCTCGCGTAAAGAAAAAAATGCCCTCTACAATTGCAAAGCCTTTTATTAATCTGGTATCAAGTGCAGTGAAACTTCTTCCTAAAGAACAGCACAAAAACTTTTCGCGTTTCTCAACCGCTGCATACAGATTAGCCGGTCTCAATCAAGGTTTTAGCATTAAAAAAGCGGAGCGCGATTTAAATTATACACAGCGCATTTCGTTCCAGGAAGGAATGAACAAAACTCTGCAGACTTTTAAATAGGAGAAGCAAAATGTCTTCGCGCCCTGACAAACTGGCGATTGCTTTTTTGATTGATTATGCTCAAAGACATAAACATCCTGTCAACGCTGCGCTGCACATAGTTGGCGTACCGGCTGTATTCTACGGGGTCTATCTTCTTTTCGTTCGCAATTATTTGGTAGCGTCTGTCCTGATAGTTTTTGGATATTTACTTCAGTATTTAGGTCACCGCGCTCAAGGTAACGAAGTGGGCGAAGTAACCTTAATCAAAAAAATCGCAGCAAAGGTTTCGGGCAAATAATAAATTTATGAGTTCAAATCCTGAATCCAAGCTTGTTTTAGTCGATGGTGCTACAGGTTATCTGGGAGCGCATTTAGTCCATGCCTTAAATGAGCATAAATACAAAATACGTTGTCTGGTCAGGCACAACACTAACCCTTCTAATCTTGAATATTTAAATTCTGTCGGCTGCGAAATTTTCACAGCAAATGAACGCGCCTTTGAAGGCGTGAATTATGCTGTGCATTTAGTAGGGAGCATTGCTCCCTCTCGCAAAGAGACGTTTGCTCAATTGCACCAGGACATGACTAAAGTCTGGGTGGAAAACTGTCAATCGGCCAATATTGAAAAAGCGATACTCGTCACCGCCCTTGGTACCAATGAAAATTCACCATCTGCCTATCACCAGACTAAGCGAGAATCAGAAAAGGTTTTACAAAAATCAAGCTTGAATCATGCCATCTTAAGACCGTCACTTTTAATTGGACACCAAGTCTCAAAACGGCACAGCAAGCTGGTCAAGCGACTTTTAGAAATGATAGCAACCAAACCCAAGGTGCCACTGATTCATGGTGGCACAAATAAAATTCAGCCACTATTTATTGGCGATATGGCGAAATGCATTATTGAGACATTCGACAAAGAAATTACTCAACCACTCGATTTAGCTGGTCCAGAAATTTTGACCCTGGCAAAGCTTGTCGACAGACTCTCGACTCTGCTTGACAAACGTGCCCGAATCGCCTCAATCAATCCAATGCTGGGAATGGCCATAGCTTCACTTTTATCTTTAGTGCAAGATGTTCCAATCTTGAGCAAAGACCAGGTAATATTAGCTCAGATGGACAATATCGCAAGCGAAGAGGCTAACGGGGTCAATATGCTTCTGGGTCACAAAGGCACATCTCTGGACCAATCGATCCAAACTTATAAAGGCACTGAGCTTTTAAGAGAGCTCAAACAGGCTAAGGCATAAGCAGATGAGCGAGCCTGAATCGCCTAAAAAAGTACTGGTCACTGGAGCAAGCGGCTTCTTTGGTATTAATCTGGTCCGGCGGCTTTGTCAGGAAGGATATCAAGTTCGCACACTCAGTCGAGCAGGAGCGCCTCCCAAAGCACTTAGAGATTTACCTCTTGAACATTTTGTGGGCGATTTGACCAATCGCGAACGCGTTTTTGAAGCGGTGCGCGGCTGCGACATCGTCATTCATATGGGTGGTCTGATTTCGTACAAAGCCAAAGACACGCAAAGACAATTTACAGTAAATGTAATTGGTACCCGCTATGTAATGCAAGCCTGTTTAGATGAGCGAGTCTCTCGCGTAATCCACACTAGCTCGGTTGCTGCAATGGGCGTGCCTCCTCAAAATACAGATAAAATTGCCGATGAGAGCTTTGAATATAATTTAGAGGGATTGAATCTAAATTATTGCGACTCAAAACATTTAGCTGAAAACGAAGCGCTGAATGCCTACGACCGCGGCTTGAATGTGGTCATCTTGTGCCCTGGTATCACATTTGGTGAAGGGGACCATCACAGTCACCACAAAGCAATAATTGCTTCAATGGAAAAATGGCCGTTTGTATTTGTGCCACCAGGTGGAGTAACTTTTTGCGATATTCACGATGTAGTTGAAGCTCATATCAGTGCCATCAATCATGGTGCAGCCGGTTCGCGATATGCCATTGTGAGCGCCAATCTCACTTTTAAGCAAGCAGCCGAAATATATCTCAAGACTTTTCATAAGAAAAAACCGATATTTGTAGTGCCTGCTCCAATTTTAATGGCGGTTAGCTTGATGCGTCTTAGCATTGAGTGTATGTCGTTTAAATAAAGCTTGTAACTGCTCAACTGACCACGA
>ENA-OOMY01000001-OOMY01000001.1-viral-metagenome-genome-assembly--contig:-NODE-1-length-32208-cov-17.595368_pt1 | contig 32208 bp, 28 predicted proteins | sample MGYA00245307_ERZ501076 | MGnify/ENA primary metagenome ERZ501076 (study PRJEB25959, sample SAMN05341323) | viral metagenome | host: human-associated | place: USA: California | collected 2014-03-27 | study... | reverse complement strand
AAAAAACAATAAGCTTTTATCTTTAGCTTATGACGCCCTTGGAATAGGTGAGGCTTTGCAAAATAATCACGGGCAAGCTAAACAATATTTTGATAAGGCTATAGCGACAGACAATAATTTAGCTTTGTCTTATCTACATAGAGGACAAAGCCTTGAAAATTTAGGTAATAGTGAATTAGCTAGTAAAGACTATAATCAGGCTTTAAAAATAGACGCTAATTGTTTAAAGGCAAATAAAGACTATATTACGCAGTTGCTAGAATCAGCTCAACTAGAGGAAGCTCTCATACAAGCAATTAAAATTCAAGAACTAAAGCCTAATGATACCGAATCGCAAATATTATTGGCTAAAGCTCACCAAAAGAAAAGCACATATACTGAGGCTTTGGTCATACTGAATAACGTTATTAAAAACGATCCAAAAAATGTTGAAGCATATACAATGATTGGGCAAATTTATATGTCGCAAGGAGATTTTGCTCAAGCAGATGAAGTTTTTCGCAATGCATCTAAGTTTGACAAAGTTGACGCTGAATTATTTTTATCTTGGGCCAGGGCCTTAGCCTACCTTGGTTTTTATGAATTGGCTCTAGAGAAATTCAAAGAAGCTGCAGATATGAATCCATACGATGCTGATATTTACGAAAGTTGGGCGCAAGCTCTAAAATCGCTAGGTCGTTTTAATGAAGCAAGCGAAGTTTATAAGCTAGCTTCTTCCTATTTATAATCTGCATAAATAAATCATGACCATACAAGAAATCAATTTAGCTAAAATTCCGATTTTTGATCAATCTCTTCTTGATATTGCCGAACTTGAGTTACTTTCTAAAACCAAACAAATACTCAAGTTTCGCTTGGCTTTTGCTTCTGTTTGCTTCATTATTCTTTTGGCTGTCAAACTATTCTCTAAAAGTGAATTTAATTTCCCTTATGTAGCAGCAATAATTTTAGCTGTAATCCTATATTCGTCCATTGCTATATCTCTTGTGCGAAAAAGCGTGCTTAGAGATATTCAAATGGCCATAAATAAAAGTCAGTCACTGCCCCGGCATTATACCGAAAAAAATATTGTGGTACTAAATGCAGTATTGCTAGGTTTAGATATTATAGCGTTGACTACTTTGGTTCATGCTACTAAAGGCATAGAATCAGATCTCTATATTCTTTATCTATTGCCCATTTTATTATCCAGTTATATTTTTACTAGATTAGGAATTTATGCTACTAGTCTTTTTGTTTCTCTCTCATATATCGGTCTTTTATTGATTGAAAATTATCAGGCTTTATTATTATTCAAAGAATCATTACAACCACACAATATAACAAATAGTGTTGCTTCAGCCTATTTAGGTGTTTTATGGCAACGAATATTATGGCGCAGTTTGATTTTTACTAGTGTTGCTTTTATTTGGGCTGGCTTTTGTAGTTATATGGCACGTTTTGCTCAATCTATGACCAACAGATTGCGCTCTCAGCTGCGCAACAATCAAAAACTTATGAACGAAATGAAGCAAGTCGAAACACAATTAATACATCATGAAAAAATGGCATCATTAGGACGTTTAGTTGCTGGCATCGCACACGAACTTAATAACCCAATCAATTTTGTGCATGGTAATTTACCTTATCTAAAAAATTATTGTGCAGATATGAAAGAAATTATTGCTGCTTGTGATCAAATTCCTCAAGAACAAAAAGCGGCAGTAGAAGAGCAAAAAGCCAAACTAAAATATGATTTTCTAGTTACTGACTTAGATAATATTTTGGCGGACATGGAAGAGGGCGTTGGTCGAATTAGACAAATTATCAAAAACCTACGTAGCTTTGGTCGTCTTGATGAAGCAGAATTGAAAGAAGCATCTATTAGCGAAGGAATAGAATCAACACTCAAAATATTGGGGCAATATTATGGCAAAGACAAAATTCCAGTCAAACTCAATTTACAAGAAATGCCGCCTATATTGTGTTATCCAGGGCAATTGAATCAGCTTTGGATGAATTTATTATCTAATGCCGCCCAAGCATTGGAACAAGTTAATGAGCCTTTAGTCCAGGTGCACTCTGAGCTTACCGACGAACATGTATTAGTTAGTATTATTGATAATGGACTAGGTATTAAAGACGAAAACCAAACCAAAATTTTTGAGCCTTTCTTTACTACTAAACCGGTGGGAATGGGTACGGGGCTTGGTCTTTCTATATGTCATTCAATTGTAGAGAGGCATCAAGGAAAAATTTGGTTCGAGCCTTACGAAAATGGCGGGACAGTATTTAAAGTGCTTATTCCCTGCCATATTCAGGTCAACCAGCCTGCTCATTAACAAGTCAAACTAAACCGAGGATAATGTTATAAACGGCATTATGTTTCATAATATATCCGATACGGGAGAGCTTTATTATGGAACGCCATAAGATTTTAGTTGTTGATGATGAATCTGCTAATTTGCGCTTGTTAAAAAGAGTGCTTGCAGATGAATATGATGTTATAGAAGCTACAAGTGGAGCAGAAGGTTTAGAAAGGCTTAAAGATTATGATATTAGCCTCATTATCACTGATCAACGCATGCCAGGACTCACAGGTGTGCAATTGCTTGAACAGTCTTTAGACTTTCGTCCTCAAGCAATCAAAATATTGCTCACTGGTTATACAGACATTCAAGCCTTGATTGATGCAATTAATTCAGGCAAAGTTTATAAATACATTCCTAAACCTTGGGATGCTAACGAGCTTAAATTGACTGTGCGCCGTGCTTTGGAAGCGTATGAATTGAAAGAAAGAAATGAAGGCCTGCTTACTGAATTGCGTAATACCTTAGCACAATTAGAAGAAGTCTCAATGGGCACAATTAGAGCCCTAGCTGATGCACTGGATGCAAAATGCGATTACACTTCTGGGCACAGCTTAAGAGTTAGTCGCTATGCTGTTGGAATAGCTAAACAGTTGAAATTGCCGCCTGATCAACAAAAGGATGTTGAATTAGCCGGAATATTACATGACATTGGAAAAATAGGTGTGCCAGAAGTAATTCTTTGGAAGCCCGATAAGCTAAATCCTGATGAACAGTCAATTATGTCTAACCATCCTGTAAAGAGTGCACAGATTATTGGTGAATTAAATGGTTTAGGACGTGTGCGCGAATATGTTTTACATCATCATGAACACATGGATGGTAGCGGATACCCTGATCGTTTAGTTGATAAAGATATTCCTTTAGGTTCACGGATTATTTTAGTTGCTGATGCTTATGACGCTATGACTACTGATAGACCCTACCGTAATGCCATAGGACACGAACGTGCAGCAGTTGAATTACGTAAGTATGCTGGTAAACAATTTGATCCTCAAATAGTAGAAGCATTATTAGCTATCGTTGGAGATCAAGGACAATTAGTTAAAGATAAAATGCCAGAAAGTGTTATTGGACTTTCACTATCTGGAGTAGATTTAAGGCAGACTGGTAAACAGTATTTATCGGGATATTAATACCTTTTTTCACTTTAACATTCCTGTCATTTTTAGAATGGCTATTATCTTTCAAATATCTACATTGAGGAGATACAGGTAATAAATGTTCAGGGTTTGTAGGTCCAAATAGAGCCAAAATTTGTTTATTTAAAGCTACTGCAATATGCATAGGAGCTGAATCAACGCAAATCAACAAATCGCTCAACCAAAGCAAGGCGGCTAAATCTGCCAAACTTTTTGTTTCGCCATAAGCTGAAGTAAAAAAATCTTTGCTTTGACTAAATGACTTGTTTTTCTCTAATTCGTGATTGATCTGATCAATAGTTTCATTATCGTCAGGTCCACCAGCAAGAATAACTTGAGTGTCAGAATTTTTAGTTAATTGAGCAATAAGCGATGCCCAATTATAGGCTGACCAAGTTTTTATAATGCCCTTTTTTAGGGCTAATTTACTAGTGCCTGGATGTATTATTACTTTGCGACCCTGCTTTTTATTGGCAAAGCGCTCGCTTAGCCAATTTTGCATATTGGTCAAATTTTTATTAGGAATTTGAATATTTGGTATTACATGTTTATGCTTCAAGCTTAGTCCTTGCACGAGATCATGGTACATATTGCTAGCATATTGATGCCTATTTAATTTCACCGGATGGCTGAGTAAGTAATGACTTAATAGTCCTGAATCATAACCGATACGTTGGGGGATACCAGAGGCAAAAAGTAGGCAGCAAACTAAAGGTGTGCTACCTGAGGAAATGACTGTATCGTAATTACCTGAGCGTAAAATTTGTACCAATTGCCAATAGTCATTAGACAGCAGAGGACGCTTTTTAATGTCGAACAGTTTTATATCGTCAATAAGATTGCTTATGTCTTTAATAGCTTTGGAGCGCGGCTCTAATAATAATGTGATATGCAGATGCGGATTGGCTTCTTTAATACTCGCAAGCACAGGCAAGAAAAGTATCTCGTCTCCTATGCCACCAAAATTTATAGCCAACAGTTTCTGCATCATTTATTTGTCTTCAATTGTTCAGCTATAATAATAACCTAGAATATGCTTTTATCAGAAGAGGGAGACTATTTTTGCGCCCCACCAATTGGAATAAAGTTTATGTACTCAGCGCCATTCTTGGCATTCTAGTAGGTTATTTGTGCGCTCTTGTATTTAGTCCTGCTCTTTTGCCACCTCTCTTTCGACTAGGCGGTTTAATTGAGCCTAAAACTATATTGTTTTTGGGCACAGATGTTGTATATAACGACAAAGATGGCAGAAAAAGGGCCGATAAAACAGCTTTTAATGGACGTACCGATACAATAATGGTGACTCGTCTAGATCCTTATCGTAATAGTCTTGATGTTATTTCTATTCCTCGTGATACCCAAGCAAATATTCCAGGTTTTGGTGTGCAGAAGATAAATGCGGCTAATGTATTAGGTGGCCCAGAATTAACTTTGCGCACTGTAGGCTCATTCTTAGATTTGCCGGTCGAAGACTATTTGATTTTAAATGTGCATGGTCTTGTAGAAATGATCAATGAATTAGGTGGTATTACCGTAGAAATACCTAAACCTATGCATTACATGGATTGGACAGCTAAATTACGCATTGATTTAGAGCCTGGCTTTCATACTCTTACAGGCAACCAAGCTATGGGCTTTGTGCGTTTTAGGCATGATGCTTTAGGTGATATTGGTCGAGTACAAAGACAAGAAATATTTATTCGGGCTCTATTGGATAGAGCAAGTAAAGCAGATGCATGGTTACATATACCCAAGTTAATTTCTATTGCCCAACGTTATATCGATACTAATATGAGTATGTCTTATATTCTCAGGGTAGCGAACTTTATGCGTGGAGTGCCGAAAAGCAATCGGCATATGGTTATGCTGCCAGGACATTTTTCTGGTACAGGCGATTGGGTAGCTGAGCCTGACGATGTGCATAAAATAGTTGCCAAATTTCTTGGCTCAATTTTTGTTAGCTCAGAAAGACAAAATATCAAGCTAGTAGTGATAAATACTAGTTCCAACCCAAACCTCTCGCAGGAGCTTTACCGATATTTGCGAGCACGTGGCTATACCTGGATATTGATTAAGCGCGCCGAATCTATCCCTCAACCGGGGCAAAAAACCAAAGTGGTGGCTCAAAGAGCTAATCCAGAGGATGCTAATCAAGTTTTGAGTGACCTTCATGAAATAGGAGAGCTTATTTATGCCTCGGTAGGTGATATAGAAAGCGGGGTGACTATATTTGCTGGTGACGATTTGACCGGATTGATAAATAGGCCAACTGATAAACCTCAAATTCGTCGTAAGCGTCGTGGTTCTAAGCATTTATCCTTAGCTTTCTAATTATTTTAATTCTCTTAATTTTCATAAATTAGGTTTCCATGACGAATTGTTTAGAAAATCTGTTATTTTTTGAATAATTGTTTGTGCTTTTAACCCGCCCCGTAGTAGATTTGTTCTATTAGGTATTGAAGTTTCCTTGGAATTTAGATAGTGATAAATCACTAGAGGTAGGCAGTAAAAGATGATCCATTATGTTTATGCAACTCGTGGTGGCTACTTATACATGGTTGGCAAATATGGTTTCAAACCTACTGCTAGTAAACCGGGTGAGTTTGTTGTCTCTGTTCCTGATAAAACACCTCAAGTTTCAATTGATGGACTAGCACATAAGCGTTTTATGGAACATTTACGCCGTCCTCGTAAAATAACTCACGATAGACATCGTCCCGGTGTGGAAAAAGAGTTGGTTGCTGTATAAGCAGACAATTATATAAAATTCTTGAATAAAGTTTTTAAAGAGTCCTTTGATCAGTCAAGGGGCTCTTATATTATTCATTGCAGACCGAAAAGATGCATTTCACTTAGAAGTGAGATGTAAATGTTATCCTATCTAAATGATAATTCAATTGCGTCTTAAAAATTCTGGATTTACCATTATAGAAATTTTGGTAATGGTGATCATTATTTTAATGCTAGCTGCAGTTATTTGGCCTCATTTTTTAGATGTAGAAAATCAAGCTCAGAGGCTAAAAGTTGTACAAAATATGAAAACAGTGCAAAAAGCTGCTGAAGATTATGCAAAGAAAAGCGATGGTTATTATCCGATAAAGTCAGAAGATATTGTGTTTAAAAGCTTTTTTCCTGATGGCAATGCAGATAATAAAAACCCACAAAACGGTACTTATCCAGAGAATCCTTTCACTCATTTAAAAGAAGCTCCATTAGATGGAAATATTACTAATATAGAAAAACTTCAATCGATAGAAACTATAGATCTAGGCGGAGCACGCGTTTCGGGAAAGATTTTTTATAACCCATTAATCTTGAGTGATTCAGATAAAGCTATTGGCTACATAATATTAGGAGCAGATCAAAATGGTAGGGCGTTGAGCCTAGAAAAATCGGGTCATGCCTTGACGCTTTCAAATACAAGGCAGATTGATAATACCGATACTAATAAACCATCTCCTCCAGATAAAACAACATCAACGCCAGAAAAGCCTATATCAAACACCCATAATGAGCTGCCTGCTACTACAGATAAATTGCCACCAACAGGAGAAAAACCTGTTGACCGAGATGGAAAAAATTCAACTGCGAATAATAAGCTTCCCTAATTTGTTTAGTATTGCTAAAGAGATGCTTTAGATTCCAACCGAGTTATTTCCTCGTTTTTATTCATCTTACGTAAAAGTGTAATATATCTGCTTTTGCAGTTTAAAGTAGAAGGATGTTTTTCCCCCAACGAATGAATATAGATATTTAGGGCTCGTTTATATAAAGGTTCAGCTTCCACAAATTTTTCTTGCTTTGTGTATATCCAAGCTAGATTACACAAAGTAATAGCAATATTTGGATCATTAGGCTCCAGCCTTTTTTCTTCAATAGTCAATGCTTGTTGGCATAAGTCTATAGCTTCATTGTATTTACCTAATGATTCATAGACCGAACCTAAATTATCTAAAGCAGAGGCTATTGCAGGATGATCTGGACCTAATACTTTTTGTTGAATGGACAAAGAACGCTTAAGTAAAGGTTCTGCCTTGGAATATTTTCCCAGCCCTCTATAAATAATGCCTAGATTATCCATAGTAATAGCTAAGTCAATATTTTCTGGATTCAATGCTTTTTCTTCAATTGCTAACGAGCGTTCAGCTAAAGGCTCAGCAAGATCAAATTTATGTTGTGCTTCATAAAGAAGAGCCAGGTTATCCAAAGTAATTGCTACTCTAGGATCGTGAGGCCCATATGCTTTTTCTGTAATAGACAAAGCCCTCTTATATAAATCTTCCGCCTCGCTATATTTGGCTTGTTTTTTATAAGTCATAGCCAAATTATTCAATTGCACAGCTAAACGAAGATCTTCTTTGCCACAAGTTTTTTCTCGAATTTCTAAAGCTTGTTTGCCCAAGGATTCAGCTCTATCAAATTTGCCTTGCGTCTGATAAAGAAGAGCTAAATCATTTGCTGAAACAGCCAATTGTGCGCTTTCTTTTCCAGACTTTTCTGCTAGTTCCATAGCTGATAAGAAAATGCTTTCAGCTTCTTTATAGTGTCCTTGTTTGTAAGCTGCTCGTCCTTCTTGGGTCAATTTATCCCATTGCGAACTCTGAGTCATACTAACACATGGCATAACCGTTAGCATTGCCAGCATAATTACAAATTTCAATTGTTTTTTCATAGAAGCTCCTAATTTGGATATGGCAGCAACAAAGGACAATATTGCCGACAGTATATATGCAAAATATAGCAATTGCAATTTTACAGAAGCTTTCTATAGGGCTTACAATCTTAGAGGGCTTATGCAGGACAATATATAGTAGAGACTCACTTACTAGTCATCACAGGAAAGTTGTATGAACCAAACAATTCAGATTTTTTTCTATAGCCTAATAGCTCTTTTCTTTATTTTAAATTGGTTTGCCCTAAAGCAGATTAAAGTTGAAGTCTTAAATCCTAAATTACGCGCCTTGGTTATAGGTATCTTTATAGTATGTGCAATTTTACTTTTACGGGTATTAATGGCACCAGACGACATCTGGTCAAAAGGTTTTTTATTGGGTCTATCTAATTTTGGCTTAGCTTTTATACTTCGGCGGACCGATTGGCCTGCTTATGCTATACAAGTCTTTCTTTTGTTTTTGAATGTTTATAATACCTCAAGCCTCAATCATAATTTGCCTCCTTCCATCTTATGTTTGAGTTTATTAGGATTATTGATTTATAGATTATTGGAAAGCTTTTGTTTTTCGCAAGATAATAATCTGGAAGATATTTTTCCTTCTTGTGTTTGGCTTGCTGCTTTGGCATGGGCAAATGTAATCGGACAAAATGAAGCCAATATACAAAATATCGTCCTTGCCTGTTTGTCTGTATCGCTAATTGTGAAATTACTGCCAGCTAATATTCTTGCCGACGATAAATTTTTTATCAAGCGCGTAATTCTTTCGATTTGCGCAGGCCTTGTGCTTTTAGTTATTCTCAATACTGTACTTTTACAACCAAATGCTTTTCTTATGGCCAAATTATTTGTACTTGGAATTTTGGTCAGTTATTTATTTAAACAAGATTTTGTCGATGATCAATTCAGCGGCCTTATTAAAGCAGTAACGTTTTTAACTGTGATTGGATTATGTACTCTAATAGCAACTCGCTTAATTGGCGATATCGGTACAATTATTTTAGCTGCCGCTTGTTGTGCTTCTGTGGGTAAAGGCATTTTTGCTGCGTTATTTTGGTCTTCTCGTTTACTTATTCAAGGTTTTGTTTTAGGCAATGTGGCCAATGTTACCGGCATAAATTTAATGCATCCTTATTGTAGTGCCGCACTTTATTTTGGATTTCTTACTATTGTATTCATTTCTATAATCTTGAGATCCAGTGAAAAACAATGGCAAACATTAGCAATTTTGCTTACCATTGGATTATTTATTCCCCCAGCCATTCTGTATCTTATTCACGAAGAGCCAGGGGCAAGCTTTCTCATTGCCGCAAATGTAGTAGCAATTTCACTGATTAGTTTTGCCAAATTGATTTATAAAGAATCGAATGACACACAAAATAACTTAATACTTATGCCTATAATATTGTCTGCCGCAAGTCTAATTTGCGCACCTTTAATTGAAATAGGCAATCACTCTACAGTAGCTGGGCGCGTGCAAATAATCTCATATGCGATTGCTATTCTTATCGTAATTTATTTTATTGTCAGCAATATCACTAAAAGAACTAGAAATTCTGTATAAGTCTTTAGATATTAAGCTTAAATCTTTGTTGTTGCGTCTAAGGACAACCACAGAAATTATATCTTTGTCTTTTCTGTGGACAATACGCTCTAATTTAGTTTTATATAATTGCGGCCCCTGGTTGCCGTATAGACTTATAGTCAAATTTAGATTATCCATTTGAGCTTCTATTTTTATAGGTGTATTTTGATTATTAGTGAAACGCAAATCTTTTTGCCCATACCACACTGTTGCATCAAAACCAGAAGGAATACATTTTGTAGTTCTTGTATGCGCTGTTCGCTCATTTATTTTCAAGCCTAATTCAAGAGCATTTTTATACAATACAGACGATACTAAACATATGCCGCCGCCAAACGTCATAGGTGAATCTGTTTCTAAATAAGATGGAGATCGACTATATCCTTGATGTGCTGTTCGCGGACCAACAACTTTATTGAAAGAAAAAATTTGCCTTGGCATTAAAATAGTGCCATTTAGTTTTTTACAAGCTAATGCAATATTAGAACGTTGTTCTGGACCCAATTGCGTTATAAGCACTTTGCTGGATACTAATAAATTAGAAAAAGGATTTAAAAAACAATAGGATGCTATTAGCGTAAAAACTATAACCAGCAGAATAAAATATTGCCAATTAATTCTAATTTTGTTCACTGTCTTATTTGGCTACCTGTATTTTGTCTAGATTAGAATAAGCTCTGACATTTTTAGCATACATACCTTCTAGTCTAAGAGGATTAATTTGATAAGTACCTGGCATTTCCATACGCACCAAAGTACTAAATTCAGATTTGCCTTGTTTGAGATCAGTGCTAAAGAACACTATACGATCATCAAGAATATCTTGATGTGACCACCAAGCACACCCCCAATCGCCCTGCACAGAGTCTTTATCACCATTTGCTTCTATAAGATCCTCTTTTGTACTATCTTGTACCACTTCTGCTCCACTGGGCAAATAAGCTTCAAGAAGCATATATGGCAGATTGATCGGTGAATTAACACTTATTTTCATCAAGACTGTTTCACCAGATTGAACAATCCCATCTGTGATTAATTGACTACGGAAATGAATTTTGCCATCGCTTGTAGTCGCACTAGGTTTTAGTCTATAGAACGACCGTCCAATCGAAAGTCCTTTGGGCGAACCTGCGGCTTGAATGTTTTCGTCAGCTTTTAATTGGCGCATATAAGTGATCAAGCTATTATAATAAATGCGTCCAGGCCCAGACTTATCTAAATCGATTTTACCTTTATCTAATTGCGATAAAGAAATCTGTTCTTCGGCTTGGTAACAATTTTCAGCATTATAATGAAGCTCTTTCAATAATTTATCCGCCAAAATAATTCTCAAGGTTTCATTAGTATTTTTGTTTTTGTTAAACGACAATTGCTCTTCTAATAATGCCAAGAAAACTTGTGATGTTGTTTTTGTATTATTCCAACCATTATTATCACGTTGTAAAAGCACCCACCGTTTTATTGATTCTATTAACTGCGTGTTACCAGGCTCAATCGCTAAAACAGTTCTTAATGCTAAAGCTGTAGTTTCGATACCCGTATAACGATAAGTATAATCATAGTTAGATATCCCACCCAATTTCAGTCGCTTCAATAAATCTTTTGTATGATCCCAATCAACAACATCATTGGTGCGATTAGCTAAATAGAGCAATTGTTTATAAGTCTTTTCAAAGCGCGGGTCATTATTTTTCTTGAACGCCATAGTCAAATAAGATAATGCTTCAGGAGGTAATATCGAAAGTCTAGACATTAACCATTGAGTAACTTTTGCAGGAGTTTTTATTTTGTATAGACTTAAAGCATAAGTATTTTTAGCTAAATCAGTGCTAAACTCACTTTCTTGCCACTCTTTATTTGTATTAGTCGAATAGGTGAGCTTTGGATCCATTAACTGCTTGCAAAGATCCTCACTAGCTGATTTCAACCAATCTAATCCATGTTTTATTTGGTTGGCATCGATTTGATAACCAACTTGTTTTAACTGATCGAAACCTTCCATAACTAAGCCAGTTAAATAAAGATTACTTGGATCGTTTTTCCACCAGCCCCAACCGCCATCACTATGTTGATAATCTGTCAATTTGGCCATGGAGCGTTTATAAACTTTGGCAAAACGTTGCGATTGTTTTTCATCTATAGGTAATCCCAATTCTTTGTGCAATTTCATTGCTACAACAGAGGGAATGAGTCGGCTCATTGTTTGCTCAGTACATCCATAAGGATATTCAATTAATTTATCAAAATTGCCTAAAACCGGACCAATTGAAGAAGCACTTATTCCTAATTGATGTTTAAAAGTTCCAGGACTTATTTCTGTACTCTGCACAAGTGGTATTTCTGCTTTATCATAGTCTTCCAATAATTCGCCAGATTTAATGGCAAATTCAGGCACGCCTAAAGATAAGACATTTAGCCTGGTTTCCATAGCATCGCTAGCAGTCTTGCCCCTGGCGCTTATGTTAACAGTGGCAATACCTGGCTAATAACTTTAATTGGCCAAGAAAATCTTTCTGCTTTATCGGCAGGTACTGTTAAATGTTGTTCTGCTTTTCCTTTGACAGAAAATTGAGCGGTAGTATTTAACACTAGACTAACCGGCTGACTTTCTTTTGTGTAATTATGCACAACAGCATTTATAAATGTTTCATCGCCCAAACTAAAGAATCTTGGCAAAGATAATCTTACAATTAAATCTTGTGTTGAAATAATTTTGTTTATAGTCCAACCAATATCAGTTCCTTTAGTTACGCCGCGCACAGTTGCTCGCCATGTAGTTAAATTGTCCGGTAAAGTTACATTAGCTGTAGCAATGCCTTTTATATCCGTTTTTAAATTAGGCAACCAAATAGCTGTGTCACGAAAATCTTTTCTAACCCTACTAATAGGTTCTAACTTATCTGGCCCGCCTGAATATTCATCAGCAAAAGTACAACGAGTAATAACTGCATTTGTACGTCTATCATAAAAGAATTTTTCTATGTTCTCAGCTGCCTCGCTGCGCAGAGCATAAATACTTTCATCAACTAAACCAAAAGATAATTCAGTATCAGCTACAGGCGTACCATTTTTATTTGTTGCTTTAATAGTGTATTTAGCTATATCACCAGGTTTATATTTTTCTTTATCTGCAGATACACTGATATCCAAAAAATGCTCTTTAGGAGAAACTCTTATTATTCGTGATTGGTTATAGAATTTATGACCAACTCCTATAACAGACGCTGTCACATAAACATTGGGTGCATAATCAGCATTAATTGGTATTTCAATCATTTTAGCTGTAGCAGTAAGTGGTATTGTCCACCACTTATGGATTTTCTTACCCTCTACAGCTATTAATGCTTTCACTCCCTCTTTGCCTGTAACTGGAGCAGTAATTACAACTTTGGCAGTTTCGCCTGGTTGATAAGCAAATTTATCTACCTTAATTTGTAAAGTTTCTTTTGCTGCTTCTTGTGAGCTTGCTAAATAAGGATAATGTTCACTAGCAATCCAAACACTTGATTGGTTATAAATAAAATTATCCAATGAATCATTAGCTTTAGCAGCCACTATATAATTATCTGAAGGTAAAGAATTTTTTGCTTCAAATGTTAGTTGAGCTTTGCCTTGCCCATCTGTCGTTACTACCTTTAGGCCCTCTGTTTTAATACCTAAATATTTACTATTCTTTTGATCCCATAACCAGCGACTCAAGCTAACAGTAATATTTTGGTTAGCCACCGGTTTTTTGTCATAATCAATTGCTGTTACGGTAATAGGTATTTGTTGTCCTGTACTTACTACACCATTATCTGGTTGAACATAGAGAACAAAATTGCCTGCACTTACAAAACAGTTTCCACTGCCAATCACACTCATGCGGCTTAAATCTGTCACTTGCGCTTCTATTTTATATATTTTGTCTGTAAAATCTGAATCATAAGGTCCATTAGAAGGTAGAACTGGTTTTTTGGTCTCAACTTCTACTATTGCTTCACCATTGCTATCGGTTTGGGCTGTGCCTTCAACAATGTATTCACCACCGCCTGAGTATGTTCCGTAATCTGGATTATCTCCATCATCCTCAGCCCAATCGTCAAAATAGCCAAAATATTTTGGCCTAGGCATTAAACTATAATGAGTCTGACTATCGCTACTAGCATAAACAGAATATTTTATTTCAGCATTTGCTACTGGCGCACCAAAATAATAAGTTGCTTTGATTTTGGCTTTTATTTTATTGCCAGCAATGATTCTAGGTTGTGTCGGCAAAACACTTACTTCATATTCAGGTTTACGATATTGTGCTACTTCAAAGCGTCCATACTGAGTAGTACCGTCAGGAAAATTAAATGCTAACTGATAAGCCCCAGTGCTACCCTCTTCCGGAATATTAAATAAGCCATTGAAACTGCCAAAATCATTTGTTCTAAATTCACCTTGCCATACTGGATTATTATTTGGATCTTCAATAACAGCCATAACGACTGTTCCTTCCTTTGGTGTAACAAAGCCACTATCAGTCAAATTTCGTGTAATAGCTTTGAAATAAACAGTCTGCCCCAATCTATATACAGGACGTTCTGTGTAAAAATATGTACGGTAATTGTTAGATTCACGGTAGGTGCTGAACCAAAGTCCGCCATAAGTACGACTTTGTCCGTAAGAGGCTATTGTAAGCACAGTATTACTTTCTAGAGTTTTAGGTAATCCCAATAAACTAAAATTTGCCATACCGTCTTGGTTAGTTTTTACATCATTTAAATAGGCGGATGAATTATTGTAAGCAATTGAAAGACTGGCATTTTCAACTGGTTTTAGGCTATTTAAATCAATAGCTTGAGCAATAAGCTGTTTTGAATCATGTTTTATAACTAGACCTATATCAGAAACATTGAACCAAAAAATATCCCATGATTTTTCACCAGATAAATTATTTACTTCAGCTAGACCGATATAATCGCCATAAGCTAATGGTTTATCTAGTTTAAATTGTAAATTTGCCCAATTTTCACTATTCGATTCAATTTTCCGATTGAATAACGCCACAGGTTTTTGCTTTTCGAAAAATTTTGGTTCTTTACCGTCAAATGTTTTATATAAGGATAAATTACTGCCAAAATCTATAGACTCATATTTTAGTTGTGCAGAATTAGATTTTTGTTCATTTGAATTAGTCTCTTTGCTCGATTCTCTTTTTTCTGCTTTTGCTTTTTCAGCCAATGTATTATTCATAAGTTTTACTATGTCAGTTTTATAAAGTCTGACCTGTGCATTATCGGCTCCTGCACAATTGATCCAAAAATAAGGACTTTCTTTGCTTGTGAAAACTTTTCGATTAGAAGCAATTGAAACTGATGGATGTAAACTAGCTAAACTGACAATTGTCTGTAGTTGACTAATTTTTCCATCGTCTACAAATATTCCATTTAAATATTCAGTATTATAGCCATTAGCATGTACTTTTAGCCCATACTCGCCTTTAGGTAAATGGTCAATACGAAACGTGCCATCAGATCTTACCCAAACTCCACATTCTTGCGCATTTCCTTCTCGTGGACCTGAAGCAGTAACATATACCTTTCGATTTTTAAGATCAGCAAATTGAAGCTGAAAAGCCCCTTTTTCTAAAGTAATTTGACCGCCCACAGAACCCATTGGCTTATCTAAAGCTACACTAACCAATGAAAATACTAAAAGTTGAAATAATATAAGCGCTAAAGCTAGAAAAATTTTGTTATTCATATATTTGCGCCTTTATACGATAAAGTTTATAGCTTTCTCCATTATGAATGCCTGCTTTGAGCTTACATTGAACAAGTTGATAATAAGGATCTGAGGCCTCTCCAGGCAAAAGAAGCGCCGATTTGTTATTGCCTTCAATCAATAAACCATCGATAAGAGGATTTTGAGATTTTATTGAATAAATTGGTTTTATCTCTTTAATAATTGTCACCTGGGGTTTAAGATTTTTCCATTCAGTAGACTTAACTGGTTTATGCCGATAATCCTTTTTCAAAGCATTTATCGTTCCATAAATAGTAGATTCTATAATATTTGACTGCATTGGCTCAATTGAGCCCCAGCAGGCTCGTGTTTTTCCATTTTCACTTAGAGTAACAAACACGCCAGCTGGTTTATTGAATTCAGGCTTCTTAGCGACTAAAGATTTTATATCTGCCTTGTTAATTTGCTTACCTGCAAAATAGTTCTGCATTGTTTGACGCACAAGTTCTGTCAAAGATGGTACTTCAGCTAAACAGCTTTGTTGAAAAATGGTAAAAATAATCAGGATGAAAAACATGTTCATTATATATAGAATCTGATGCCCATATAATTGGCGACTTGATTTATCGTCTTGCTATCTATTATGGTATCTCTAATTACCTATTAACGGCTGTAATAACATTGAAAGAAATTGGTAAGTTTTCAGTAGGCAATTTTATTCCCGCTTTACTTGGCAGGCGTCAATTTATTACGACTCTTATTTTGGCGGGGTTACTAAAGCCGCATGCCTATGCGGCTTTAGTAAATCTGGATAATCATTTTTACCTACTTAACCTAAATACCGGCCTCTTTACTTTGCCTAAGAGCGTCATGGATCACGGACAACCTGGTTCGATAATCAAATTAGTCACCACCGCAGCTATTCTGGAAGAAAATTTGCCCGCAGCCATAAAAACAATTGATTGCCGCGGTACAACCTCTATCGATGGACAAACTTATATTTGTCGATACTCCCACGGGACTGTTTCATTGGTAGAAGCTTTAGGTCAATCTTGTAATGTGTTTTTTGCTCAAGCAACCAAAGACTTAAATATTGATTCTTTCTTGCATTATTTACAAAGATTCGGATTGCATCAAACTATTTCCACTAAGCACGCACAACATTGCAAAATCACAGATCTCGCTTTAGGCTTAGGTCAAGAGTATAATTTTAGTGCAATGCAAATCATACAGCTGATTACTTCTATTGCAAAAAAAGGAAAACCACTCCTGAATAAGAATATCAAGATTGATGGAGTTGAACTAAAAGACCATACTTGGAACATTTTACAAACTGGCATGCAAATTGCAGTACAAAGAGGTACTGCTAAAAATCTTGATCCAACCAATAAACTTCATTTGGCCGTAAAAACTGGCACTACAGTACACGGTAAAACTTTCCAGTCTTGGTTGGCTGGATATTTTCCTTTTGAATCGCCCCATTATGTTTTTTGCTTGAGAGCTCAAGTAGGAACTAGTTATGATCGCGCAGTACCATTAGCAAAGAAATATTTATTTGCCAAGGATTGGTCATGAATATCCTAATTGGTCTAAGCCAAACATACAAATTTCTTTTCTCTCTACTGTCTGTTTTATATCTATCTCTAATTGGTCCTAATGTTTTTGCTCAAGACGAGGGCACAATTACATTACGTCTTTTTGAAATGCAATCTTTGCAAACTATAGAATTTTTACCTCCAATACAGCTTTATGGCTCAGGTATGAGCGGTGTAATAAATGTTCCTGTAACAGCTAAACTTGAAAAAGGACGCATTTGGTTAAGACCTAGCACACGAAGAAATATTGTTACTCCTGAATATTCACAATCACAAATTTACGCTGTTATGCATCAAATTACCATTAGAGAAGTAGATTCCAAAGGCATCAGGGTATCTTCAAGTGTCGTATCATCATCAACTAGAAATCGCAAATATCACGGCACAATTATACTAACGGCAGTTAATGGCAGCTACTTGGACATTCTCAATAAAGTATCGAAACGTGATTATATAGCGGGTGTTGTAGCTTCTGAATCGCCAATTGATGCTGGATATGAAATGTTGCAAGCGCAAGCGGTATTAGCACAAACAGTTCTAGCTAGGCATAAGGGAAATGCGCTAATAGGAGATTCTACCCAAAGCCAATCTTATTTAGGGACAAGCCTCGAAACTCCTGCTATTAGGTCTGCAGTATCTTCTGTGTGGAGCGAAAAGCTATATTATAAAAATCAACTAGCTATAGCTTACTATCATTCCACTTGTAGTGGTGGTACTAGTGATGGTGCTGAGTTTTTTCATTTAAAGAACAGTTTGCCTTATCTAAGTGCTGTGCCCTGTAAAAACTGTTCACAATCCCCTTTCTGGAAACCAACCGTTAAAGAAATTCCAGCAGTTCGTTTCAATAAGATTTTTGGACAAGAATTGCCTCGGGTAACTAAAGCAGATTATACAAATAGACCTATTTCAGTAAAATTATCGAATGGCACGATATTAACAGGCTATGATTTTTGGATGCGTATCGGAAGGTATTTTGGTTGGGACAAAGCGCCCGGCTCGCGTTTCAAGTTAACTGCAGGCGAAAATGGCAATATAATTGTTGAAAGTACAGGCGCTGGACATGGCGTTGGTCTATGTCAATGGGGGGCAAGTGCTTTAGCTAAACAAGGAAAATCATATAGGGATATACTGCGTTTGTATTTTCCGGGATGCGCAATTCGTTAACTGTTAAGACTATTATCATGCCTATATTAAAGCCTAATCAAATAGTTCTAGTCATTGTAATAGCCGCTGGTGGTACTTTACTCGCTTATCAAATATTCAATGTTTATCAAGCTGTTTGCATGGGTATTATTCTTGCAATTCTTACTTACAGCGTTATTCTGAGCTGGCAAGAGCGACAACCGCCTCCGCCTAAACACTGATGCTATTAGTTATTCAACACTTTATTATGTAATTGTCCGCAAGCAGCATCAATATCTGTACCACGCTCAAGTCTAATTGTTACTGTTCTGCCACTGCGTTCTACAATCTTTTTAAATCTCTCTTGAGCTGCTCTTGTTGGACGCTCATACAGATTTTTACCAGCTTTATCCTGAATAGAATTGAAAGGAATCAAGTTTACATTACAATGTAAATCTTTTACTAAATCAGCTAGCATTTTTGCTTGTTCTTCAGTATCAGTAATTCCCGATAACATAACATATTCTATTGTTAGTCGTCTTTTAGTTTTCTTTTCGTAATTTCTTAGCGTAGGTATTAATTCGTGTAAAGGATATTTCTTTGTGATAGGAACTATCTGTTCCCGTGTTTGTGGATCTGGGGCATGTAACGACAATGCTAATGTAATGGGCAAGTTTTCTTTTGCTAAACGATTGATACCAGGAACAATACCAGATGTGGAAACAGTAATATGCCTGCCACCGATTTTAACTGAGTCAATAATTGTATGAATGGACTTAATTACTTCATCACAATTTAATAGAGGTTCCCCTTGACCCATAAAAACTATATTAGCAATACGCAAACCCGATTCTCGTTGCATTGACATTATTTGATCAGTAATTTCTTGACTGGTTAAATTGCGCTTAAAACCTAAATAACCTGTGGCACAAAAAGTACAACCTACAGCACAACCAACCTGGCTTGAAACACAAGCGCTGATATTTTTGCGGTTTGCAAAACGCATAAGTACAGATTCAACTAATTGTCCATCTGGCAGAGCAAATAAGTATTTACGTGTACCATCCCTGCTTACTTGTAAGTGTTTAAGCTCTAGTAATGGCACCCTGGCTCTTTCGTTTAAGGCCGCTCTTAATGCCTCAGGTAAATCAGTCATTTCGTCAAAAGCTGATGCATACTTGTCATAAATCCAAGTATGTATTTGTCGTGCTCTGAAAGCTGGCAATCTCATCGATTGAATAAAGCTTTCTAATTCGGACAAATTTAAGCCAGATAAAGATTTAATTTCTTCTTTTGTTTTAGACGCCATACTGGTCTAATTCCTAATAAATTTATAGATTTTCAATCTTCTTACTTGTCATCATCTCTATATCTAGCATATTAGAATCAGAAGACCTGGGCAATTATTATACAAAACAATAGAACTTTATCTATTGAGCTCTTTAGACGATTAAAAGCTCTTCGACTGATAGAATTATCTACTTAATCATAGCATTGCAGTGCGGATGTCAACATATTTCTACTGCATCTTATTGGAGATTTTGGATGACCGAGACCTGGGATGAGAAAATAAAAGGCGGACTAAAAGTCCTTTTCGGTGACACAAATGAGAAAAGGCTCAAAACATTACAGCAATATGTGGTTGCGGCAAATGTTTTTGAATCCCAAATGCAAGCTTTGAGCGATACCCAGCTTCAAGATAAAACAGTCGAGTTTAAACAAATAATAGATAATGCTCTGTCATCTGTACCAGACATCAAACTTATTCCTGATGATGCTCCAAAAATGCCTGGACAATTTCGCACCCAAAAGGACAAAGCATTAGCTGATGTTTTAGAAAGTATTTTGTCTGAATCTTTCGCTGTTGTACGCGAAGCTTCTAAGCGTGTTTTAAACATGAGACATTTTGATGTGCAATTATTAGGCGGCGCTGCTTTGCATTTCAATAAAATAGCTGAGATGCGCACCGGTGAAGGTAAAACTTTAGTTGCTACATTGCCTGCTTACTTGAATGCACTTAGTGGACGTGGTGTCCACGTAGTTACAGTTAATGACTATTTGGCGCGCAGAGACGCTGAATGGATGGGACAACTATATAAATTTCTTGGTTTAAGTGTAGGTCTTATTTATTCTCAGCAGCCTGATGAAGAGAAGTGGACTGCCTATCGCGCTGATATTGCATATGGTACCAACCATGAATTTGGTTTTGATTATCTGCGTGATAATATGCGCACGTCTCTAGATAAGCTCGTGCAACGTCCTTACTATTACGCTATCGTGGACGAAGTAGACAATATTTTAATAGATGAAGCCCGTACGCCTTTGATTATCTCTGGTTTTCCCTCGGAATCTTTTATTGAAGTTTATCAAAGAATGACGCAAATCGCTCCACATTTGGAAAAGGGCAAAGATAAAGAAGATGAGGATTGTGATTATTGGGTAGATGAAAAATCGCGCAATGTTCTAATGACAGAGCGCGGCATTATCAATGGCGAAAAAATGCTTGGAGTGAAAGAACTCTTTGATGTTCATTTTAATTTTCATCATCACTTAGTGCAGGCATTAAGAGCAAAAGAGCTTTACAGGAAAGACACTGATTATATGATTCGTCAGAACGAAGAGGGTAAAGCGGAAGTCTGTATAGTTGATGAATTTACAGGACGTATGATGATTGGCAGACGTTGGAGTGATGGCTTGCATCAGGCTATCGAAGCAAAAGAAAATGTGCCTATTCAAGAAGAAACACTAACCTATGCATCTATAACTTATCAAAATTTATTCAGGCTTTATCCAAAATTATCTGGTATGACCGGTACAGCTATGACTGAAGCCGCTGAATTTAACAAAATATACAACTTAGATGTTGTTTCAATTCCCACAAACAAAACAAGTGTTCGTGAAGATTTTCCAGATGTGATCTATAAAACTGAAGCTCAAAAATTTTATTCAGTTGTGGAAGACATTATAGATATGCATGAATTAGGTCGCCCAGTACTTGTAGGTACAACAAGTATTGAAAAATCAGAAATTCTTGCTGATTTATTGAGTAAGCCGCAAAAAATCAATGAATTTTTAATGACCAAAATAAGCAAGTGTCTTGAGTTAATTAAAAAGAAGGATCTGCAAGGACAATCAATCGATGCTCTTAAGCGTATATTTGAACGTCCTGGTTTAATTGAATTCAACAAATTTGAAGAGATTAGCTCACAAGTAGAAAAAGAATTTCCTAAACAAGATGAGTTAATAGACCGCTGTTTTTCAATTCTGCGAACAATTAAAGTAGTAAGTGTTATCCGTAAAGGAATTCCTTTGCATGTTTTAAATGCTAAGCATCACGAAAAAGAAGCGATGATTGTTGCTCAGGCCGGACGCAAAGGAGGAGTAACTATTGCTACAAATATGGCTGGTCGTGGTACAGATATTCTGCTGGGCGGTAATCCAGAATATTTAGCTAAAGAAAAATTGGCTAAAGAAATTGCCAAAGAAAGATTGTCTGAAAACAAATTTGAAGGTAACGGTGACTTTGAAGCAAAGCTCAAATCTCTTACTCAAACAATTAAAAAAGACACTGACGCCGAGCATGATGAAGTGGTTAAACTTGGCGGCTTACACATTATTGGTACAGAGCGTCATGAAGCCCGCCGTATTGATAATCAGTTACGTGGTCGGGCTGGACGACAAGGTGATCCCGGTACAACAAGATTCTTCTTATCGCTAGAAGACAGTCTTATGCGTATTTTTGGCGGCGATAAAATTGCTTGGCTTATGGAATTCTTGCGTGCTGATGAAGAAATTCCAATTGAACATAATATGGTTAGTAAGTCTATTGAGGGCGCACAAAAGAAAGTTGAAGCACATCACTTTGATACACGTAAACATGTTTTGCAATACGATGATGTGTTGAATACTCAAAGAGAAGTTATATATCGAGAAAGACGGCGCATTTTAGAACATGCGGATCTAAAAGAAAATATAGAAAGTATGCTAGAAGAGCATTTAGATATTGCATTAAATACCTATATAGATTCAAGCTTGCCTCCTGAGTCTTGGCAAGAAACAGGCTTGCCTGAAGTGCTGCAAGTTCTAGGCACAGATATTCCGATGATGTCTGAGATAAAAGCCGAAGAATTAAACGAACTACCTTTTGATGAGTTGAGAAACAAATTATTGGAAGATATTCTTCTAGCTTATAAAATACGCGAAGAACATTTAACCACCCCAGTTATGCGCGAATTGGAAAGGCAAGTATTGCTGCAAACTATTGATAATAAATGGGTAGATTATTTGCATAATATTGATTTGTTGCGTGAAGGCATTCATTTGCGAGGATACGGTCAACGAGATCCATTACAAGAATATAAGCGAGAAGCCTTTGAAATGTTTAATCAATTGCTTCGTAGTGTTCAACAGGAATCAATAGGTATCATTTTTAGAGCACAACCTATGGTTATGCCCCCGCCTGATATAGAAGAAAGTGCTGCCTCGACCTCTGGTTAATATACAGCCAATCAATGCACCCCCATAATCCCATGCGCATATTGTCTTTCAATACCAGTACTGCGAACTTACACGCCTGTCTTCTGCAAGGAGATAGTATTGCCGCTAAGAAAACAATTGTTTGTAGTCCTGAAGATAGACAATTTGCTGCTTCATTAATCATTCCTACGATTAAAGACATTCTGTCTGAAGCAAATTGGCATAAATCAGATCTCGAAGCTATTATTGTAGGCATTGGACCAGGCAGTTTTACTGGTATTCGTATTGCAGTTGTAACAGCTCGGACATTATGCCAAGCTTTAAACCTACCCCTGCTTGGCATCAGCGAGTTTGAATGCTACGCTTTTAAAGAACAAATAACAGAATTTCCTTATGTTATTACTCTTGATGCTGGTAAAAATCAATATTATTGCGCTCACATAAATCAAGGCTACCCTTCTAAAATTAGAAATCAAAACGGTTTAAATAAGCAAGTTAAGTGGGAAATGACATATCATCATTTAAATGAACAAGAAGCAGAAAATCATTTTCTTAACTTTAAAGGAGTGCTTAAACCTTCTTTGAGCTCAATAGAAAGTGTCAATTTGGCTGTGGACCAAGTAACCATTGCTAATTTATGGCTCAATGAAGCTAAGCAATTAAAGCAAGAATTAAGCGAAATTTTCCCTTATCATTTGGTAAAACCCCTTTATATACGCAACGCTTCAATTACAATCAGTCCTTTAAAGAAAGCAGCCAAGTCCTAAGTCAACTCTAATCATGATAGAAAAGCAGAAAAAAATTGCAATTAGACCTTTGAGGTTAGATGACCTTGAAGAAGTGATGGCTATAGAACCTACCGCGTTTGGGCAACACCATTGGTCTAGGCACTCTTTTGTTCAGGAATTGAATAAACCAGAAGGTTTATATTTTGTTGCTTGTAATTCCGATACAAAACAATTGCTTGGTTATTCAGGTTTTTGGATAATCGGGCAAGAAGGGCATATCACTACTCTTGCTGTTCATGAGCAATATCGTAGAAAATATATAGGTGAACAACTTTTGGTAAATAACATTTTGGCGGCTCGCCAATGTGGTGCTTTATGGCTTACTTTAGAAGTAAGAGCTTCTAATGAAGTAGCTCAACAACTTTATTCTAAATATGGCTTTAAAATTATAAATGTGCGGCCTCATTATTATCAAGATAATTTGGAAGATGCACTTATCCTTTGGAGCGAAAATATATCCACTGCAGAATTCAATATTCTGTTGGATGCGAAAATTTCAGAATTAGCACAAAAGGAGCAGCAACTTGCCAGTCTTTCTTGCTAGCAGAAAAAAACTGTTGGTAAGCGAACAAAGCGTAAGTCTTTTTTCGCCCAATTAATCTTAGTTCTCCTTGGGGTTGAGCTTCTTTTCCTTTCAGGTTTTACTGCTGTTAATTTGGCAATACCTACCAAACACAATCTCCAATTATTTATTACCAGTAAAATAAGCAAATTGTATAGTGATTTACCTAGCAGCATTCAACGCGAATATGCTCTTATAGCACCATCTATGATACCAGCCGCTTATGAATCTTTGCCTGAGGTACGCTATTCGACATATGTACCTCAAGCGCCAATCTCAATCTTTCTGGGCTATGTTCTTGGCTGGCCTTTAGCCGTGTTTGTACTAGCAGCTTATATATTGCTTGGCATGATTGGCCCATTCTTCAAACTTTATGTGTTTGCTGCTGGTAGTGGTATTAGTTATTACTTACAGCCAGGATTCGGTTATTTGATTGGTATGGTAGTAGCAGCCGGATGTGTAGGCTGGTTTAGTCGCGGCGAACGTACAAGCCTCAAACAATTGCTTTGCTTAGCCTTAGGTTTACTATGTGTCCATGGTATTGGACTAGCTTATTTATTAGCTATCTGCCTATTGGGTGTTGTTCACGAAGCAACTGGCCAACAATTAATTTGGTCTAGTTGGTTATTTGAAGTGGTCCGCAATTTAAGTTGGTACGCCCTGCCCTATGATTTGATATTATCATTTGCATTAATCGGCATAGCTTTTTCATTTCGTTGGCTAGTAGCTAAACTTACATCCCCAGATATTGGTGTAACCGACGTTACCGAAGGCGAAAAACTTGTTGATTTTAAATTGGCAAGGTAGCAAAAACTCTTTAAGGAAATTATGAGTACAATTTTGCATTCAAATACTGAAAATGAATTATTGGCTGCTCAGTCCAAGGCGCAGATCCTATTTAAAGAAATTGAAAGGCGAGGACTAATTCAAGTTGGCATAACTGAACGCGAACTTAGCGATAAAGTTTATGACTTAGCGCAAGAGCTTTTTGGTATACGTAAATATTGGCATAAGCGAGTAGTAAGAGCGGGAGTGAATACCCTTTGTCCTTATAGGGAAAATCCACCTAATTTAGCCATACAAGAAAATGATTTAGTCTTTTTTGATTTTGGACCAGTTTTTGAAGAATGGGAAGCAGATTTCGGCCGAACATATTTATTAGGTAATGACCCCACTAAGCAAAGAATGATTAATGATCTCGAATTAGTTTTCAACGAATCCAAGCAGTTTTTTAATACTCATCTTAAAATAACTGGTAACGAGCTTTTTGCCCATATAGTTGCCCGCAGTGAAAAATATGGCTGGTTATATGGCGGGCCTCACGCTGGTCATCTAATAGGTGTATTCCCGCATGAAAAACTTTTAGGTGACGACCTAGAAAACTATATTTGTTCCAAGAACAATAGATCTATGCGTGATTTAGATAAAAATGGTAAACCGCGTCACTGGATATTAGAGGTGCACTTAATTGATAAAGAACATCAATTTGGTGCATTCTACGAGCAATTGCTTACGATAGGTTAGATATGAAAAACTTTTTGCTTATTGTAGTGGCGGTTATAACGACTCTTCTTGTTCAGAATTTTCTTATACAGCCAGGCAATTTAAAAGCAACAAAAAAGGAATCAGCTTATGATCGCGTATTGCTACTGGTGTTCTACGTTGTGCTTATGGACTTTGGGAGCCAGCAGTTATGCGCGATCCTAATACCGGTAAAATGTCCGGCTTCATTTATGACATTATGCAAGAAGTAGGTAGATCTTTAAATCTAAAAGTAGAATACACATTAGAAGTGCCCTGGGATTCAATTCCTATGTCTTTGCAATCAGGCAAAGCCGACGCACATTGTGCAGGCATTTGGGCTACCCCATCGCGTGGCCGAGTAATGGCATTTAGTAAACCATTGGGTTATTCTTCTACCGCCATTTTTGCGCGCAAAGGAGATAATCGTTTTGATTATAATCTTGAGCGCATAAATCAGCCTGATATAAGAGTTGCTCTATCAGACGATGATATAACAACAGAAATCTATCGCCGAGACTTTTCGAAAGCGCAAAAATACGAATTGCCACAATTGTCTCCGCCTGAAGAATTATTTCTTGCCATTGCAACCAAAAAAGCAGATATAACTTTTAATGGGCCGTCACGCTTGCCAGTTTTTGAAAGAAGTTACCCTAATGCCGTAAAAGCAGTACCGGTTAAAGACACTCGTTATATTTTTCCCAGTACAGTGGCTGTCGATATTGGTGAAGAAAAACTATTGCATGTAATTAATACCACAATTGATCAATTAATCAATAGCGGAACTATTGACAGGATAATTAAAAAATATAGAAAAAATTACGATATGAGTTTTTTTGTACCAGTTGATCATTCTTACTCACAGATCAATAAATAAAAACGAAAACATCTAGTGGAATTTGCTCACTTCAAATTGGTTACCCCAAGGATCTTCCATAACCACACTGAGTAAATTAGGATCATCTAAAGCCTCTAATATAACCTTGGCTCCTAATGATTTTGCTTTTTCTACCCATGATAATACTTCGTCATCACCAAATTCAAATACAGGTACGCAGTTGGAACCTGACCAAATATCGCCGAAATCATTCAGTGCTAATCCTAAATTTAATTCTTGAATGCGCCATTCGTGATAAGTATCAAAAGTTTTAACGGGAGCCATCTGCAAAAATTCCCTCCAAAATTTCGCTGCCTTTTGCATATCATTAACTTTGAAATATACTGTTCTTATTTTCACTTATATATCTCCTAAATCGGACACGTTTTATTTAGACAAGTTTTTTGCAACATCATTAGCCTTTAACAAAAATGTTTTTCTTTCATCTTTGCTATTAACTGCAAAGCGCTTAAATTCATTATCTATTTTTAGATCACCATATAAACCTGTAGGATCCTCATGAAAATGTAAAAACGCAATTGATTTTATATAAAAAATCCCGCGCTGCTTTTCTGTAAGTCTTTCAATTTTACGAATCTCTTTTAAAAGATCCTCTAATTGGTCTAATGCATTATCAGTTGCATGTTTCATAATAAATCCCTACGGTACTAAATCTGGTGTTAAGCGATAAAGATGACGAACAGTTGCTGCATCATTAGGCGAAATATTGCCTCGTCCGTAATACAGACTCATCAAATCTTGTGGATTAGCACTATGTCCTTCTATACCTAGAGCGTGACCAAATTCATGGGCGGCAGCTGCTCGCATTTGATCTAAGGTTCTAGGTTCGCCTCTTTGATTTGTTGTACGTATAAGTGTGAGCACTGGTTTAAATTCTGGTTGTGCTCCTGCCATTATTTCTTTATACCAAAAGCTACGTTTGGCAGTATAGCCTCGAATATCATTGGCTAATAAACCAAAACCCATTTTAGTAACAAAATGATTAATCCAAAAAATATAAATATCAGCGTCACTTGGATCATCTGTAAATACAAATGAAAATAGTCCTTCCTTTTCAAATAGTTTCCATTGATTTATTCCGTCTATCACAGCTTGGTAATATTCTGCTAAATAACCTTGAGCAATTGGTAATTGAGCCAATTGTTCCGGCTGCTGAAAAAGATTTGCTGCTAAATCTGGCCAATGATCTAAATTGTCAACGTTGAATGCAGAAACACCTAAAACAGGATCGATAATTTTTTCTACTGACTGTCCGCGCGAAACGTACACCTTTAATGGCATTTGTTCAGGCAACCAGTGAATGCTACCGTAATTACTGCGAAATTGAGGATAAATAGAACCAGAAACACTTGTGCTTGGCGTCTTTTTTTATTGCTCGATTGAGCTGAGCTTTCTGTTTGCAAAAAAACAAAAAGAAATACCCAGCTAATACTAAGAATATAAGCTTGTCCGAATGGTGAATTAATAAATTTATTCATTGATGTTATGATCAAGCTGTAAAAAGGCAATTAATGAAACAATTATCCCCTACTCATATATTTTTTGCACTAAGCAGTTGTCTGCTTATTTGTCCTTTGGCATTAAGTGCAAGTGAAAGTTCGCAACGTGAGAAGCTGCCAGCAGCTGTTGAATCCGCTTTAGGCAGTCAAGGTGATGCTAGTAGGCTGGGATCTACTCCCACATTAGGTGGGTTGACCGATCCTAATACAAATGTTTCAGGAGCCCCTGGAGCTGATGCCGTGATGACACAAGATTTACTTTTGATTAATCCGCAAAAGGATGGCAAAGCTCTAGAGCCTTTGCAATTTTTTGTAGGACAAACTTTAAAACTAAAAGTTGAGCACAACAAAATCAAACTACGCGGGCTTGCGGGCATAGTAATAATTGTAATAAATGACACCAGTCGTTCTTTGGTTATAGATGGCGATAAGGCAAAAATATTTTCTAATAATCAAATATTTGAAGTTATTTCACTTCAAGCTTTGCAAAAGAAAGTATTGCCTAGTAAAACTGCCCAAGCCCAAATTGGCAGATTCGTTGCTGAAGTTGTCCCCTCGTTTTTAACAGTGGGCACTACTACTACTGCTAAAGATTACATAACTATGAAAAAACCAATACGTCAAAGATATGGCGCAGATCAAAGGCGCAGGTTGGCAGAGCTCACTCGTTTTGGTCAACGTATTCTTTGGCCGCATCAAGAAACACAAGGCATATTATATTTTGATACGGATGCAGATATTTCAAAAGTAAAAGTACAAATACCTGTACATACCCTGTTTGATGCACCAGACAAAGCTATTTTAGAAGGCATATAAATTTAGCGAATAACTGATCTTGTTGGATCTACAAATATTCCTGGTTTATATCCATCTGTTAAAGTTGCTACTGATATCATTCCCATATCGTGTAAAAGTTGAGCTTGAGCAATATTTGAATTGCCGATTGCTTGTGCTTGGTTAGTCAGTGCCTTTATATAATCACGTTGAGCTTGTATTTGTTCCAGGTTAGTACCGACACCTTCTTTTAAACGAATACGGGATAGACGCCAGGCTTCTCGTGATGAAATAACTGCAAAAGCTGCGCTATCAATTACTGAGCGTGTACTTAAAACAGATAAATAATCTGTATGCACTCGCTGCAATACTTGTGCTATTGCTTGATTCATTTGCATAAGTGCCACGCGAGCTAAACCTTTAGCAGCAAGTACATTTCCAGCTGTACCGATGCCAGCATTTGGTAAGGACCAATTTAAAGCAAAGCCCGTTTGAAAACTTCTAAACACTCCAGGAAAAATTCCCGCTGGTGCCTGCAAACTACCATTCACATTACCTGGACCAGTTGGACCGCTTCCACCACCAAATATAGAGGGTGCAACAGCGCCTGAGCTTACAAGTGAACCAGATTGTACTGAAGCTATTGGTATACCACCAGAGGCTGCAGGCATAGCTGAAGGTCCTGTATTAGCTCCTTGGGCTGAAGTTGCTCCGGCTGTTGGATCAAAGCTTTGTAATTGTCCAAGAGAATTGTTAGTCACACGTCCAGCAAATATAGAATTTAAATTGGACGTGATAGTAGATGTAGCTATACCACCTACTGCAGCGAAGTTGGAAGCAGGGTCTACCGAAGTATTATTTTGTTGATAAATAGTAAAAAAAGATACTTGCGGATAATATGTCGAAGCAGCAAGTTGTATATTTCGCCTAGCAGTCATCCAAAACATTTCATACTGTCTTAGCGTTGGACTAAATTTCAATGCATCTTTCACTAATGAATTGACTGCCACTCTATCTTCAAATAACGGAGCCTCACTTATAGTTTCTTCCACAGGAATTAAATTGACTGACATTGGGAAATTTAAAGCGAGATTTAAAGCTAATGCAGCTTGGCGAACTGTAACTTGTTGTTGTAATAATAATTGTTTGTCAGCTGCTAATTGCGTTTTTGATTGTAAAACAGCAAAACGCGTTCCTATACCAGATTTTAATTGTGCTTCAGTAACATTAAGTTGTTCTTCATCTACTTCTACTGTTTTAGCAGCAATTTGCATTAAAACACGGTTGACTACAAGATTAGTATATTTCTGATAGACATCCAAAAAAACATCACTAAGAGTAGCTTTATAAGCGTATAGCCAACCTTTCTCTCTATAACGTTGAGACAGTATTGAATAAACAATACCACCGCCTTGAAAAACAGGATAAACCAGTCCGGTCAGAAATCTGCGTCCAATAGATCTAGTATCTAAATTAAAAATGTTTGCTCGCGTTAGATTGTAAGACATAGTAAAAGAAGGCAAAACTGATGCCATATTAGCCACTGTTAGCCAATGTTGATAATTCAGACTTTCACGTGAAATTTTTAAGGGCAAGCCATGTTGTAGAACATAGTTTAAAGCTTCTTCTAATGTTATCGACTGATCATAACTAGCTTCGTAAGCTAAATCGTAGGCAGATTGTGTTTTGACAATCGTATTTAAATATAATGGTTTTAAATCTAATGTTTTGTTTTCACTATGATTGCTGACTCTAATTTCTTCTAACTGTATTGACTCGTTTGCAGCTTGAGCAGGACAAAACAAAGCTGAACAACTTATCAATAAAAAGCTAAATATTTGTCTGGAGGACATTTTAATTTGTACCCTGATAACCATGCAAGAGTGTTTCCATAGAAATAATGCCAGTATCATGTAATAAGTGTGCTTGTGCTAAATTTGAATTTACTATTGCTTGTGCTTGCGTTGTCAGAGCATTTATATAATCGCGCTGGGCTTGTATTAATTCTAAATTTGTACCTACTCCTTGACGCAAGCGTAATTCAGCTAAGCGTAATGCTTCAGCGGAAGAATCAACTCCTGTTGCAGCATTATCTATCTGCTCACGTGCCACACGCCAATTTAGATAACTTGTTCTCACTTGCATAAAAATTGTTTGTAGTTCTTGATTGGCTTGCACGCCGGCCTGCCTAGCCAACGACTGTGCTGCAGCAATATTAGCAGCACTAACTAGACCTACACCATTTAAATTCCAAACTAAACCCATACCTTCCTGATATGTTTTGAACATGCCACCGAATACACCAGCGCCTGCTGTGCCCAATTCACTAGCCGGGGGATTATTTGTAGTATTAGCATAAGAATATTGCGTATAAAAAGCTACTGTAGGATAAAGAGGTGCTGCTGCTACTTGTACATTGCGTCCAGCGGCAAACTTAAATAATTCGTATTCGCGTAGATCAGGACGACGTTTTAAAGACAGATTAATAAGCTCAGCAATAGTGGCATGCGCTCTGAATAATGGCTCTTCGCTTATAGTTTCTTCTGCTGGAATTAAATTTACTGCCATTGGATAATTTAAAGAAAAATTTAAAGCCAAAGCAGATTGTCTAACCATCACCTGCTGTTCTAGCAATGCTTGTCTATCATTAGCCAGTTGTGTTTCTGATTGCATAATGGCAAAGCGTGTGCCTGTGCCAGATCTTTCTAGTGATTGATTCACTTTAAGTTGTTCTTGTGATACTTCAACTGCTTTAGCTCGAATTTGCAGCAATACTCGGTTAAGCAAAAGATTATTATATTTTTGAAAAACATCTAATAACGCATCATTGATACTGGCATGATACGCAGCTGTCCAACCCCTTTCGCGTGCATATTGTCCTAATACAGAATATAAAACACTGCCACCTTGAAAAACTGGATAAGTTACTCGCGGGATAAACACATGAGCAAGAGAAGTAACCTTAGCATTTAAAATTCGGGTACGCGTAGTGTTATACGACATTGAGAAGCTGGGTAAAAAATTTGCAGCCTGACTCAAAAGAACATAACGCTGGTACTTCATATTTTCTTTTGAGATTTTTATTGGCAGATTATTTTCTACAGCGTAATTAAGTGCTTCTCCTAAAGTGATTGGTTGATCATATTGCACTTCCATTCTTATAGGTTGAAATGAATAAAGATGAACGGACGAATGAAGACGCAGTTTATCTACATTCAATGTTTTATTGATGTCATGCTTGGCATCTGAAACAGGTGTATCGCCTGAGATCGAAGAAGACGCTCTGGTACTCATTTTTGGCCCAGGAGTAGGCAATTGTGTGTCCGCAGCCAAACATATAGTTGAGCTTGGCGAGCTGATAATTACAGCAAGTATTAGCTTGAATGATCGAGCGATTTTCATTTAATCAAATTTTGCAATGACTTGAACATTGGATCGGCAGCACTCTCTAAAAGCTCGCATGTAGCCATTTCTGTTGAACTGATAATTGCACCTGCCGCCAACATTTTTTTTT